>JADMIO011851711.1_pt1 | contig 70870 bp, 69 predicted proteins | sample 8958161 | NCBI WGS metagenome assembly JADMIO01 (sample SAMN16585339, study PRJNA669376) | soil metagenome | isolation source: Crop rotation soil | place: USA: Cullars Rotation, Alabama | collected 2011 | reverse complement strand
CTTTCCCTGGCCAGCTCCACGTCGCCGGCCGAAATCGAGCCTGCCCCTCATCTGTCAACGCCGCGCCGGGTGAGTCGGCCCCTCAAGTGTCAACGTCCGCCCCTCATCTGTCAGTGAGGGCCAAGTTTTCCGCGAGGTATCCACAACGCCGGCGGCCGGCCGCGGTGTCTCGCACACGGCTTCGACGGCGTTTCTGGCGCGTTTGCAGGGCCATAGACGGCCGCCAGCCCAGCGGCGAGGGCAACCAGCCGAGGGCTTCGCCCTGTCGCTCGACTGCGGCGAGCACTACTGGCTGTAAAAGGACAGACCACATCATGGTTCTGTGTTCATTAGGTTGTTCTGTCCATTGCTGACATAATCCGCTCCACTTCAACGTAACACCGCACGAAGATTTCTATTGTTCCTGAAGGCATATTCAAATCGTTTTCGTTACCGCTTGCAGGCATCATGACAGAACACTACTTCCTATAAACGCTACACAGGCTCCTGAGATTAATAATGCGGATCTCTACGATAATGGGAGATTTTCCCGACTGTTTCGTTCGCTTCTCAGTGGATAACAGCCAGCTTCTCTGTTTAACAGACAAAAACAGCATATCCACTCAGTTCCACATTTCCATATAAAGGCCAAGGCATTTATTCTCAGGATAATTGTTTCAGCATCGCAACCGCATCAGACTCCGGCATCGCAAACTGCACCCGGTGCCGGGCAGCCACATCCAGCGCAAAAACCTTCGTGTAGACTTCCGTTGAACTGATGGACTTATGTCCCATCAGGCTTTGCAGAACTTTCAGCGGTATACCGGCATACAGCATGTGCATCGCATAGGAATGGCGGAACGTATGTGGTGTGACCGGAACAGAGAACGTCACACCGTCAGCAGCAGCGGCGGCAACCGCCTCCCCAATCCAGGTCCTGACCGTTCTGTCCGTCACTTCCCAGATCCGCGCTTTCTCTGTCCTTCCTGTGCGACGGTTACGCCGCTCCATGAGCTTATCGGGTCCACTCGCGAACGCAGAAAGGCCCACCCGAAGGTGAGCCAGTGTGATTACATTTGCGGCCTAACTGTGGCCAGTCCAGTTACGCTGGAGTCACTAGTATTTAGGTGACACTATAGAAGCGGCCGCGACAACTTGTCCACGTGGAATTCTAAGCTTAGGATCCCAATGTGCTGGAAAGATCTGGCCCTGGAACCACACCTCGGCACCGAGCTTGAACGTATGGCTTCCTTTGATCCAGGTGGCGTTGCTGTTGAAGGCCGGACGTTCCGTATTCGTCAACGTATGCGCCTGAGCATTGCCGAAATTCTGCATTCCGCCCACACTCCCTACCGTCCCGATAACGACTCGCGGGAAATAGATGTTTGCCTGGCACCCTTTCAGGAGGATCGCCTGGCAGTTAAAATCCTGGACCGGACCGCCGTCGAAGAAACTGATGTGTGAATAGCCCGCGCCGACGTGCAAGAGAATCGTCGGAGTCAGGGTGTGATCGTAATTCAGCCGCTGCGTTTGAGAATAAATAAATGTCCCTCGCGCTTGCGTGATCACCGGTGGAAGGCCATCGGCATTGCCGTTCGGAAGTGAATAGAGGCTGTCTGTCCGCGTAGTCGACCAGTAGTAGGAGAGCTTTCCTTTACTGCCGATGGAATGGTCGAGCTTGATGGAGGGAATGTCCGTGATGCGCGAGCTGTTATTGGTATAGCTCGCATTGTTGGTGTAGTTCGAATTCTGCACGGCCGGGATCAAGGATTGAATTTTGACCGCGGTCGGATCGAAGCGTGTCGGATTGATGACGTTGCCCGGGAAGGGATTTGCATATGCCACGCCGTTGGAGGGGTTGACAACGCGCGTGGCCGGGTCGTAAATGGTATTCGCGAAAATCTGCCGTCCCAGACCATCTACGGAGGGCAGCGCGCCGGCAGTCACTCCCAGAGTGCGGTTGAAATTGGCCCCGCCGTTCGGCGAGATGGAAGAGAAATCGCCTTTCCGATAGGCGTCGATCGGCAATGTCTGCCCGGGAGCCAGCAGCGAGCTCTCGCGAAATTCCTCAAAGTTGAAGAAGAAGAAAGTACGATTGTGTCCGTCGTAGATTTTCGGAATCCAGATCGGCCCGCCCAGCGTGCCTCCATAGTTATTGCGGCGATTGCGCGGGCGCACCTTTCCACCCTGGTCCGATTGGCTGAACGGTTGCGCGGCGTTAAGGTCTTCGTTCACGAAGTAGTTGTAGGCGGTGCCGTGATACTGATTCGTACCCGACTTCATTACGATGTTGATCAAACCCCCACCGGCGGCGCCGAACTCTGCCGCGTAATTGCTGGTCTGAATCGCCATTTCCTGAACGGCATCGGCGCTGGGCTGATTTTCCTGGACAGCGAAGCTTACGGTATGGTTCGTGTTGTCCAGGCCCTCAATGCGATAAGCGGCTGTGTTGTTCGGCGCGCCGTTTACGATCATCTGCGAATTAGCGGTGTACGTCACGCCTGGGACGGTCTGCACGGAGTTGTAGGGATTCCGAATTCCGGAGCTGCCGGAATTTGCGTTTCCGATTCCCAGCAGCGGAAGATTGTCGAGCTGCGCCAGGGTGATGTTATGCGTCAGGTCGCCCGATTCCGTCTTCAGAAGGGTCGATTCCGCGCTGACCGTAACAGCTTCCGTGCTCGCGCCGATCTCCAGGGAAACGTCCAGCCGGAGGACCTGCGCTGCAGAAAGTGTGATGTTCTGCCGGGTGTATTTCTTAAATCCTTGGACAGTGGTTGAGAGTTCGTAGGAACCGACGGGTAATTGAGGAACGGTGTAGTTGCCCGTGTCCGTCGATGCCGCCCGGAACGCCACGCCAGTCTCCGTGTTTCGCACCTCGATCGGTGCGTTCGCCACAACAGCTCCGGTCTGATCTGTCACGACGCCGGTAATCGTACCGTTACCCGTTTGTGCCCAGACCACCGCCCCGAACGCCAACAAGCACCCAAATAGAATGGATCGCATGGATCGACACTCCCCCCTTTCAGCAAGTTTCAACGGCGCCGCCAGCGGCGAGCGCGCATGACACTACGATTCCCCAACACGACGACGAAACAATGGCCACACTAGTAGTAGGCTGATCGCACCAAAGATCGTGCGTTTGACCCCGGCCCCTAGAAGCGTTCCCCAACAGGAATCTGGCGCCCGGCCCGGTTTGATTGAGGTCTCCCTCAGCTCCGAATGGCCGATGCCTGCCCAGTTTTGCCAGGAATGATTGTAAGAGCGGCAATCGCTAGGTGGTATCCGGCTCATGCCGTAGAATTCCGCGTCGAGAGTCAGTAGTTCAGAACGAGGAGGCAATGAGGTTACAACATCGCCGCAAGCGGATTTGCATCCAACGCAAACCCGCACGCGGCAAAGTTGTTGTAGAGGGGGGCTCTACTGTGTTGCCCTAGAATGTTAGCGGCTTCAGGAAGCGGGAGGAATACAGTAAGTCGGGTAGGAGCGAGGGAAAAAGGCTGTATGCAAGCTCACGGCGTGACAATTGCCTTGCGCACTGCATACAGGACGATCTCGGCCGTATTGTGCAATCCGAGTTTCTGCATAAGATTCGTGCGGTGTGTTTCCACTGTGTAAGGGCTGACCTTCAGGACTCCGGCTACTTCCTTATTGGACTTCCCCTCGGCTAAGAGCTGCAAGACTTCGCGTTCGCGCTCCGTCAGCATGTCATAGGAATCCTGAACCCGCCTCTCGCGCATCAGGCATACGTAATCGTCCAGCAGCGCTTGCGCCACAGACGGTGAGAAATAGCGTTTTCCCGCGCTGACAGCGCGAATCGCCGGCTCCAGATGTTCGTCGGCGTGATCCTTCAGCAGATATCCTTTTGCGCCGGCATCCAAAGCTCGCAGGACGTAGCTTTCGTGGGAGTGCATGCTTAGCACGATGATTCCGATCCGTTCGTTTTCCCGTACGATTTGAGCGGCCGCGTCCAAGCCGTTCAACAGCGGCATCCCGATATCGATGATAACCACGTCGGGTTTGAGCTCTCGCGCCAGACGCACGGCTTCCCGCCCATCCGCGGCCTCCCCGACGACTTGGATGTCGGATGCCCGATCAAGCAGAAGCTTCAAGCCCATCCGGACGATGCCGTGATCGTCCGCGATTAGAATCTTCACCATCTAACACCTCCGCTGCCGGTCTCGGCAGCCGGATTTCAATCTTGGTTCCCCGGCCTGGGGATGACAAGATGCGCATCGTTCCGCCCAAGTCTCGAACCCGCTCCTGCATGCCAATCTGCCCCAGGCCCCGCTGCATGCGCATCTCCGGATCGAACCCGCGGCCGTCATCGCTGATGTTGCCCGCGACTTCAGAGCGGTTCATAGTTAACACCACCTGAACCTTGCGAGCCCCGGAATGATGGGACGCATTCGTAAGCCCCTCCTGGACTGTCCGATATAAGCAGGTACGATAGGCTTCCGGCAGATCGTTCACGGCTTTGTCCGCCTCGATAGTGACGTCGATTCCGCTCGATCTGGAGACCTCGCGACACAGCCACGTGAGCGCGGGAATCAAGCCGAAATCATCCAGCATGGAAGGCCGCAGGAGCATAGCGATATTGCGGACCGTATTCATGATCTGTTCCACGGTATGCTTCGCGCTTGCCACTCGCAGTCGCTCTTCGGGTTCCGTAACTGTGCGTTGTATCGCATTGAGTTCCAGCTTTAGCCCAACGAGCAGCTGTCCTACCTGATCGTGCAGCTCGCGGGACAGGGACTTTCTCTCCTGTTCCTGCGTAGTGCGCAGCTGGCCTGATAAGCGGCGTAACTCCAGCTCCGAAGCTTTAGACCGGCGCTCCAGCCGCGTTGTGTTCACCAGAGTCAGCGCCGAGATACCCGAGCCCAGGAGAAGCGCGAGCGCGCTGGTCCATCCCAGGGAGGCGCGCAGTTGCTGGTCTGATTCGGTGATCTGCTGCCGCTGATGCTCCAGGCTGGCAGTAACCAGCTGTTCCAGCTTTTCCGTAAGCGCGAAGACTTGCTGCCGGCGCTCCAGCCGCCCTCGCAATACATCAGGTCCAAGCCGGCGCTTCAATCCGGGATCCCATTTAAGAAGAACACCCGTTGTGTCGCTGTATGAGTTGAACCGCTGCCTCAGGTCCGTCAGGGCTCCGTCGGGAAGCTCGGCATCCTTAAGCGCAGCCAGGGCGTCAAAACTCTTGTCTATGGAGGAGCGAATTTCTTCATATCGTCCCAGGTACTGGGCGGCGTTGCCGGTATCGGGCTCCAGAAGATAGTCGCGCGTGAGAATTCCTAGCAGGTAAACGTTGGTTCTCAGCGCATCCAGGTCATCGTCGCTCTTCATCCGCGCTTGATTCAGCGCGTTCACGCGAATCTGGGCTTGCCGGGCGCTATACCCGGCCGCGAACGTGGTGACCCCCATCAGAGCCAGCAGCGCGATAAACGATAACGTAAGTAAACTCGAGGTCTTCGACTTCATGTATACCGAGTTGTCATTCTACACCCGGATGCGATTGATGGTCGAAACTCGCGCATTTAGCCAGATCGGCGCCCAAATTTAACGGATGGGCTGCCGGGTCTGAAGAACTGGCATCAGGATTGAAGGCGCCCTCCATTGTATAGCTGATCGCGGGACGATCGTCTTCGGTTAGAACGTGATGCGGCCAATGAGCTGACCGGTACGCATGCCACTCGTCCCGGAAAGCGGGACGATTGTGCCGAAACCGCCGCTGTACAGGCCGGCGTTTGCGCCACTTGTAAACTTCGTCGGAGTGCTGGCGAAATTTACCCTGGCAGTGGTGGGCTGCGGCAACTGCATCCGGTTCAAGACCTGGTTGAACTCCACACGGACGTTCAACTGCACCCGTTCCGTGATGTGGAAGTTACGGCTGATGTTGGCGTTTTCCGTCGGATACCGGACGCCGCGGAAGAAGCGCAGCGAACTGTTGTCCGGGGCGAACTGTCCGTTGGGGATGTTCTCCCAGGCATTCGGATTCAGCACGATGGTGTTGGTCGGATCGAAGCAATGACAGTTAACATCGATCGGATCCGTGTGGTGCGTGCCGCTGTAGTCCGTCCAGTCCGTCGACCACGGGCTCATGTAGCTCCCGTCGGCGTTCTTCTTCAACTGCGCGGTACCGGGACCGTAACCCACGAACTGGCTGATCGGCACCGTCCCGTTGCTGCTCGGTCGGGCAATTAGCGGGGCGCTCTGGTAGTTCAGGTACGCGCCGACTCCCCAATCCGACAGAATGGCGGAGGCGATTTTGTTCGAAAGGAATCCATTTCCCGACCCGCCAATGCGCGGCACCACATACTGCGCCGTCAGCCGGAGCTGGTGCGGAATATCGTTGAGGGAAATGTTCTTGGCTAAGTCCCGGTTATACGGGTCGATGATCGAACTTCCAGTTACGCTTGTTGTGTCCAGGTTCTTGGCGTAATTGTAGTTGAAGTTAAAGCTCAGCCCATGGTTGAAGCGCTGCGTCACGTTCAACTGGAATGCATCGTACCAGGTGTTCCCTAAGGGAGCCCCGGCGACGCCGTTCCAATTTGTGCCAAAAATCGAGATAGTGGGACTGTATTGAGGATAGGCCAGCAGCGACTGGCGCACAGTCTGATTGGTGGGGAAGTTCGCATAGGGGATCCCGGAGATGCCCCGGGCGGCCAGAGTGGACCTCTGTGCCGGAGTCAAGCTGGCAACCGGGGTGGTCAGCAGGCGGGCTTCCGTGGAACTGCTGAGATCATTGAAGCCGTGGGCTCGCAGCGTGTCCAGGCTCAGGGTATTCAGCGGATTCAAAGCGTTGGCGTTCCACCAGACGCCCCGGTTTCCGACATAGGAAGCCTCGACAACCAGATTGCGGGTGATCTCGCGCTGCAGGCCAATGTTCCATTGCATCTGCCGCGCCGGACGGCCGGAGTTGGGATCCATGAGCAGAGGCATCCCGACGACCGAGCCGGGGGCCATACCTACATTAGGCTCAAACGACGGCCACTTGGGTTGGACACTGCCAGGTATACCGTCTTTGAACAGTCCGGTGATCTCCCCGGAATTCGCAGGAAAGGTGTTCGTCGCAGCATCATTCGACGCGGGAAGCGTCGGCGAGGCAGTGGAGTTGTAGACAACGCCGAATCCGGCGCGCAGCACGGTCTTGCTGTTGATCTGGTAGGCCACGCCGAGACGCGGGCCAATGGCATAGGGGTAGTTATCGGCGAAGTTGCACTTACAGGTGGCCTCAAACTGGAGTCCCCCCGGGCGGTTCGAGGCGGACGGATTCGGAACCGCGAGACCAACCGAACCGATGCGGCCATGCTGTTCGGCCGTGTATGTGCCGTAGTCCCAACGCAAGCCATAGTCGAGTGTTAGCTTGCGTGTGATCTTCCAGGTGTCCTGAAAATACAGAGCGTATTGGGCCTTGTTGTTGCTTAAGCCGATGGGCGCATTCAGCGTATTTCGGCTCATACCTCCCAGCAGGAAGGAGGCGAACTCAAAGCCGTCGAAGCCCTGGTTGGTCGATGTGCCCAGCAGATAGGGCTGCTCGGTCATGTTTGGGCCGAATATGTAGGTGCCTGACGAATTCGCGGCGATCACATTGGGGAACCGCTCCCAGCGCAGGTCCATGCCAAGTTTGAAGGTGTGCCCGCCGGTAACATAGGTTCCGGAGACGACACCCGAAGGACGCCTTTCAAAAGAACGGGTAGGAAACTGCGAGCCCAAGGTATTCATGCCGCCGATCGCGTCGTTTCCATTTACAGCGGTCTGAATCGTCGGGAAATAATACGGCAAGAGCTGTCCTTTCAGCCCCAGGTTCTTGAACGTATCGTAATCGTGGATGGTCGTTTGCAGTCCGAAGTCGCTGTCGTTCCAGCCCGCCCCGAAGTGCATCAGCAGCCGCGGGGTCATCGTGTAGTCAAAGTTCAGGCGAATGGTCTGGCCGGAATTGAAGGCAGCAGCGGAAGCGGTGATTTCGTTCTGAAACGCGTCCGCGCCGGTTGGCGTGCGGGGCACGTACGTATGAGTGTCCTGGTAGTAGAAGGACCCATGAAGCTTGTCGCCGAAATTATGGTCCATCTTGATGGACGGAATCGCAGAGGTACGGCTCGAGTCATAGGTCCCCTGATAGTTGTTGGAAGCCTGCCCGCGTGCTGCATTGAGGCCCAAGGGCTGTGGGACCAGTTTCAGGACTTTGACGGCGACGGGGTCGAATCGGGCCACAGGGATCGTGTTGCCCGGGAAGGGACTCCGGTATGCCCTGCCATTAGAGGCTGTCAACTGCGTGGCCGGATCGAAGATAGTGCCGCTGGACATCGTGCGGCCCAGAGGGTCCAGGGCTGGCCCGCTGGCCGTGGTGATCAACTTATTCTCTGCGGTGATCAAGCTACTAAAATCCCCATTGCGGTAAGCCGGAATGGGTACCGTGGTGTTATTGCTGGTATTGATGTTCTTGTTGCGGAACCGCTCGTAGCTCCAGAAGAAGAAGGTCTTGTTGTGGCCGTCGTAGACTTTTGGGATCCACACCGGACCGCCTACCGTGTAGCCAAAGTCGTGCTGCTTGACGATGTTGCGTACACCGGTGTAGGGCTGGTGGGCGTTCAGGGCATCATTGGTGATGTAGTCGTAAGCGGTTCCGTGGTACTGATTGGTGCCGCTCTTAGTCACCATATTGATCACGCCTCCGCCGGCCGTTCCGTATTCGGCGGCAAAGTTACTGGTCTGGATGTTCACTTCCTGAATCGCATCCACCGACGGCTGGGTCTCTTGTTGCGCAGTAATCAAGCGTGGGCCCGTGGGGCTTATGGTCATGCCATCCAGGCGGCTCTGATACGTATTGGAAGGCGCTCCGTTGATGCTCATGAACGTGCAACAGGCCACGGCGCCGGCGCCAATATTCGAGCCCGCGTTATAGTTGACTCCCGGAACCAGACGCACGGACGCCCAGGGATCGCGGAAGCCCTCGTTCGTCGAACCGATCGCCAGAACCGGCAGGTCGTTCAACTGCGAAAGCGTGACGTTGTGGGCCACTTCGGTGGTCTCGGTCTTCAAAAGGGAAGACTCCGCGGTAACCGTGACGGACTCGGCGGCTTGGCCGATTTCCAGCACGATGTCCTCGCGCATGGTCTGGCTCGCCGCCAAGTGGAATTTGCTATGCGTGTAGGTCTTGAATCCAGGCACTGTGACCGTCAGGTCATAGTCGCCGATCGGGAGCTGCGACACGGCGTAGTTGCCCGTATTGGAGCTAGCCCCCGTGCGGACTTGTCCGGTCTCCAGATTTTTGAGCGAAATCGGCGCATTGGCAACTACGGCTCCCGTCGCGTCGGTAATCGCTCCGGTGACCGTCGCTAAGGCTGTCTGAGCGGATCCTGGCGATGCGCACATCAACACCAGCGCCGCGAAAGTTGAGAGTCGGCTCACGCCCCGCACGCGAGCGGACACCGAAAAAGTACTGAATGGAAGCAGCATTCTTTATCCCCGTTTGAAGCTGCCATCCTGGATGAATGGCAGTAGTCTATCTGTTTTTGCATGCAGACTCGGGTTCTGACAATCCGGGGAAGCCTGTAGAAAGCGGCAGGCCAAGTCACTAGGGGCAGGAATCGCGGCCGAAAAATGAGGCGAGGCGATCCTTGGTCTTACTCAGAGTGCTCTGCGCACAGGGGGAAACCCTTGAGCGCGGTCACTTCGCTCCGTTGCCCGCGAGATTTCGCTGGCTCGTGACAAGTCGTCCTCGTCACTTCTTCTGCAGGTTTTGTAATAGGCCTCGATGAGAGGAAATGGACCAAAGCGGTGCTGCTCGATCCCACTATAGTTGTCGTGCCAAAGGCGAAATTAGATGGTAGAGCAGCCCCGCTTCGACAGCATCATCGTTCCGGCGTTAACGGATACACCAAGAGTTAGGTTTGGCTCCTAGCGCAGGACTCGAACCGTTCAAAGGCTAAGAAGCCCGACTTCGCGAATCGAGCCACACGCTCAGCGTCCTACGCCAGTGGTTTGAGGGAGAACCTTAATCGCCACTTCAGGTAGTTGGAACACCCACACCGCCGGAGAACGATCTAAGTTTTGGATCTCTGGCGTCAGCGCCGCGAACCCGGTCGCCTGCGCACCGCCGTTGCCGACGCCGATTGCGATGTACTGCTTACCGTTCACCGCGTAAGCAATCGGCGCGTTGCTCGGCACATCACTCAGACGCGTTTCCCAGAGGAGTTTGCCCGTCTGATCGTCGTAGGCGCGGAAATACCGGTCGATCGATCCGTTGAAGATCACCCCGCCGGCCGTATCCAGTGCGCCGCTCGACACGGGTGCGCGATGACGCTCCGTCCAGACCACTTCTCGCGTCACCATATTAATGGCTTCCACGCGACCGTACTTGCCATCCGAATCCGCTCGAGGCCGGAGAGTGGGACGACCGCCTGCGGACAAAAGGCCCGCACGGCCGCCATCGGTGACCGGAGTCAAATCCATACACGCCTCGATAAGCGGTACGTACATAATCTTCGTGTCCGGATTGAACGAACCCGGAATCCAGCTTTTGGCGCCGTCCACATGCGGACAGATCATCTTTGATCGCCCGTCGCCGGGCATCGTTTGCGGATTGATGTTCTTCTTGCCCGTGACGGGATCGATCGAGGAAACGATGTTTTGCAAGCCCAGGTCCTTCGAGTAGATCCACTTTCCCGTTTCCGCGTCGAGCACGTCATAGGTCGCTTGTTTACCTGAAGTCATGATCAGAGGGCGAACCACGCCATTGACCGGCATGCGTACGATCTGGCGTTCGAACACCCAGTCGAGGTCCCACTGGTCGTTCGGCAAGTGTTGGTAATACCAGACCAGTTTGCCGGTGTCCGGGTTGATGGCCAGGGTACAGTCCGTATACAGACCGTCGGTCTTGGCGCCCGGCCTCACGGGCTTCACCAGCAAAGCGGTGTCATAGGTCTGCGCGACGCCGAAGAAGGCGAGGTTGAGCGCCGAGTCGTAGCTTCCCGCCGTCCAGACGGAGCCGCCGTTGCGCTCCTCTGCTGTGTGATCGTTCCAGGTATCGCCGCCGGGTTCGCCGGGCTGCGCGATGGTATTGAAGCGCCAGGCGAGATTTCCAGTCTCGGCGTCCAACGCGACGATGTAGTTCTTTCCACCCACACGGCCGCTGGTTCCGATCATCACCTTGCCTTTGGCGACCAGCGGACCCCCGGTGACGTTGAAGCCCCTTTCTTCGATCAGCGGCTGGTCCCAGACCACCCGGCCGGTCTTCACATCCAGCGCCACCGCGTGCACGTCGGAAGTCGCCATGTAGACCTTGTTCCCGTAAATCGAGATGGCCCGCTTGTTGCCGGCGTTGACGCCCGGAGGCAAGATTCGCGCGTACTGCCACAGCAGGTCGCCTGTGGCGGCATCGAGTGCCTGGAGTTTGTCGCCCGGACTATGCAGGAACATCACGCCGTCATGAACGATAGGCGTCCCTTCATTGGTGCCGGGGGAAAGCGTCCAAGTCCAGGCGACCCGCAGATTGTTCACATTCGATTTCGTAATTTGCTTCAGCGGACTGAATCCCTGATCGTCGAAACTGCGGCGCCACGTGAGCCACTCGCCTGCGGGAGGATTCTGCAGCATCGCGTCGGTGACGGGAGTGATTTTATCGAGCGGGTTGGTCTTCTTGGGCGCCGGAGGCAGCTTCACGCCGGGCGATAAGCCCCCGCCTCCTCCGCCGCGTCCTCCCGCCGCAGGACCGGGAATCGTCACCGATGCGAGCGCTGTCGCATCCGACGCGAACTCTTTCCGTCCCGTCGAATAACTGTTCTGTTGGAGCACGTAGGCGATGATCCGCGCGTATTCGGCGCCGCCGAGGCTTCCTGGATTTCCCGGTGGCATCTTCGTGCTCACATAGGTGAATAAATCAGCGGCAGGTTTCCCGGCGTATTTGCCAAGGAAAGCCGCGCCGCGGAGCGGAGGCGCCGAGTTGCCGTCGTCGACATTCGCGCCGTGGCAGCCGGCGCAATTCTGCTGGTATTCCGTCCTCCCCGCGACCGCTTGTGCCGATGTGAATAACGCCTCGGCTGGCGGAACCGCGGCGCGCCCGCCGCTAGCGAGCGGACCCGCGGGTGCCTGAGCGTACAGCGTTGGAGACGACCCAAGCGTGATCAGAACTGTAACTGCTCCACACAACGCTGTAAACAGCACCGCACGCCATCTGTTTTGAAATAGTGTGGATGTCATCACCGTTCCCTCCATCGCGGATAGCTAACTGCCAGATTGTACTACTGAATATGCCCGACGACGACCCACGAGCGGACAGGCCCCAGCCTGTTGTCCGCAGATAGATCCGGGGACGAAAGAATGTCGACCTCGCGCCGGGCCCGAAACCAATCGTGACTAGCTTTCAGCGTGTTGCGCGACAATGACGCTCATGGGTTCGAGCGACCGTTCGAGGTTTGGCGCACTCCTCCCCGATCTTTCTCCGCTGCAACGCTCGCGAGACTTCCGGCTACTCTTTTTTGGTCAGATGATTTCGACCTTCGGTTCCGCTGTGACGTACGTTGTCCTGCCCATTCAAATGTATGAATTGACGGAATCGACGGTCATGGTTGGGTTGCTGAGTATCGCCGAGTTCGCGCCCATGCTGTTTGTGGCTTTTTTCGCGGGCGCACTGGCGGATCGTTTCAACCGTCGCAATATTCTGCTGTGGTGCGACTGGTTTGCGGCCGGGACGCTCGTCATGCTCACCGGAAATGCGCTCCTGGCCCATCCTAATGTCCAGGTCCTCTTCGCTGCCGCAGCGCTACTTGCCGCACTCAATGCCTTGCACCGGCCTGCGATGGAATCGATGACGCCCCAACTTGTGAGCTCAGAGCACCTGGCTGCGGTCAGCGTACTCCAGTCGATTCGGGGTAACGCCGCATTTATCGCAGGCCCCGGACTCGCCGGTTGGATTGCCGTGACCTTCGGTCCGGCCGTGGCATTCGGCCTGGATACCACAACCTACCTGTGTGGGATCGGCGCACTGCTGAGCCTCCGCCAGAAGGAATTCGAGGCCGGAAACGAAGGCGGCCTATCGTGGAACATGCTGGCGGAAGGGTGGCGGTATGCCTTGCACCGAAAGGATCTGCTGGGGACATATCTGATCGACATGAACGCGATGTTTTTCGGAATGCCCAATGCTTTGTTTCCCGCGTTGGGAGGAGTTTTTGGAGAACGGAACATCGGCTGGCTCTACTCGGCTGCACCAGTCGGAGCGCTTTTACTCAGCGTTACTTCCGGCTGGACTAGCCGGTTCCGGCGGCACGGAATGGCTATCGCTTGGGCTGCGGCGTTATGGGGCGCGGCGATCATTGGATTTGGGCTATCAAGACAGCTGTGGCTGGCGCTGCTGTTTCTCGCTATCGCGGGCGCCGCGGACATGGTGAGTGGTATTTTCCGCATGACGATGTGGAATCAAACCATCCCCCAGCGCCTGCGCGGGAGAACCGCAGCGATTGAGATGGTGAGCTACCTGAGCGGTCCCTATCTGGGTAATGCCGAAGCGGGATTCGCAGCCCGTCTCCTGGGACTGGGTCCATCCATCGTTGCCGGTGGAGTCCTCTGCGTGCTTGGCTCAACCGTGATCCCGCTGGCCCTTCCAGCGTTTCGCAATTATCGGAATGAACCTCGTCCGTCGGCGAGTTCGTAGTCTCTAAGATCGGCCATGTAGGCGTATCCACCGAACAGATAGCGCCGAGCGGACATCGACTACCCGTACAGACGCCAGGTAGGCAGGATCACAGACCCTCTAGCCGTGTAGCGGCGTCCCCGAACTGTTCCAGCTTGACGCCCAGGCGGTCCATGATCGAGAGGAACAAGCTCGACATTTTGCGATTCTCGTCGCCGGCGTTGACATAGTCCAGCGTGCGGCCTGTAGCGAGCGTCCCGCCTAATCCGCCGGCTAATACCAATGGCAATCTCGAATTATCGTGCTTGCGCCCGATCCACATATTGGACAGCCACATCAGACAGGAGTGATCGAGCACCGTCCCGTCGCCTTCCGGCATACTATCGAGCCGGGAAGCCAGATAGGCGAGCTGGCTCAGGTGGAAATTCGCGATGCGCTCGTATCCGTCGGAGTTGTTGTTGTGGGACGCGGCATGATGCCCGTCGCCGACATTCAAGAAGGGATAATATAGCGCTCCCAGATCGCGGGCCAGCAAGAGCGTCGCAAACCGCGTCTTGTCCGTTTGGAACGCGATGGCGATGATGTCGCACATCAGCCGGGCATGTTCGCGCAAGTCCTCCGGCAGCCCGTTGGCTGGACGCTGCATCGTGAATAGCGGCCGGTTCTTGCCCTTGACGGCGTCATCCGCATCATCCTTGACCTTGCGCATTGATTCGACGCGCTTCTCTATTTCGCGGAGGCTGGTGAAATATTCGTCCAGCTTCGCCTTGTCGCTGGAACTGATGGTCTTCGTCAGCGCGGCGGCCTCGTCCTTGGCCCGATCCAGAATGCTGAGACGGCGCAAGCTGCCGCGATTCTCAAAAAGACTGTCCCATGCCAAGGAAGGATAAAGCTCGTTCGGCACCGGAGAATCGGGAGTCTGCCAGGAAAGGTGCGAGCTGTACGCCAGTGAATAATTGGTTTCATGGAAGCCGGTCAGCGGCTCCTCGCAGGCCAGAACGATGCTGGGTTGAGCCGTATCCTGGCCGAGCGCGTTCGCCAGAACCTGGTCAACGGTAATGCCTGCTCGCACGACGGCGCCCTTCTGAATCACGGCACCGGAAAGCAAGCATCCCGTTTGCGCCGGATGGATGCCGTTCCCCATTGCCCTCTTGTGGAACAGGCCGTGAATCACATTGATCTTGTGCTTGAGAGGCTCCAGCGGGGCCAGGGTTTTGCTGAGCTTCATCGCCCCGCCGGACCCTTCGGAGCTCCAGTGATCCTCGTTCACGCCATTCCCCATGAACAGGACAGCGAACCGCTTCGGGTAAGGATCGCCGGGCGCTCCCCACATTGGGAGAGACTCCAGCCATGGCAACGCGATGGTTACGCCGGCGCCTCGAAGAACGGTTCGGCGGGAGATTCGTCTTGCGGGCTTTGAAGCGCGATCCAACATGGAATTCACCTCTTTGTATCTTGGCTCACGAGAGTGCCAGCGCTCCTTCGATTCAGGAACTGAGGACTGGCGACGATACTCTCGACCAGCGTGCTGAAGCGAAATCCGTTGGCCGCAAGCCGCGAGCGCATCTGCTCCACAAGCGGCTCATCTGACAAGATCAGCGTTCGGCTTAGAGCGTAGGACAGCAGCTTGCGGCTGAGATTATCGAGATAGGCGTCCTGACGGTATTTCCGAATGTAATCCTGGACGCCTTCAACCCCGGATTCTTTCACGTCGCCGGGGAATATCGCCTCCGTGTCCACGGGACGTCCCGCCAGATCCGCGGTCCGCATCTCGCCAACGGGACCATAGCCTTCGAGCGCGAGGCCGAACGAATCGAAACGGGCGTGGCAAGATGCGCAGGCCGCGCTCTTTCGATGATTCGCGAGCATGTCCCGCAAGGGCAGATCCATCACCGCTTCATCCTGCGGCAGCTCGGGCACGGAAGGAGGCGGCGGCGGGATGTTTTCTCCCAATACGCGCCGCACTAGCCAATACCCGCGCTTCACCGGGCTGGTCCTCAATCCCGAGGCATTTTGCGTAAGAAATGCAGCCATGGTGAGCACGCTTCCACGGTTATAGCGCCGCGTATCCTCCACGCGCACCCAGTGATCCGCGCTCCCGGCGATGTCCGGTATGCCATAGTACTTCGCCAGAGGCGGATTCACGAATGTGTAGTTACCGTAGATCACATCGAGAACCGAGCGATCGTTGCGGATCACGTCCTCGATCACGCGAACCGGCTCCTCGAACATCGCCTGGCGCAGTTCGTTTGTAAAGCTTGGGAAGCGTCCGCGATCCACCGCGTTGTGTTGCTCAAATCGCCGGAAGTCGAGCCAGTTCCCGCCGAATTCGAGCGCCAAGCCTCGCACCCGTGGATCCTTCAACATGCGCTTGGTTTGCGCAAGAAGGACGTCTTTCTTATGCAGGTTGGGGGCGACGGCCATGAGTTCGTCATCGGGCATGCTGGCCCAAAGGAAGTAACTTAAGCGGCTAGCCAGCGAGTATCCAGAGAGCCGATCGTAACGCGAGGTCTCTCCGGGCTTAGCCGACGGCTCGGTTGCGCCACCAAGGTCGAGGCGATAGCAGAATTTGGGCGAGATCAAGATGCTGACAATGGAGTCCCGAATCGCGTCCTCGTGCGACAGTCCGTCCTTTTCGCGAATGGTGCGATAGTAGGCGGTCAAGTCGTCGCGTTCCGCCGTGGTCAGCGGCCGGCGATAAGCGCGGGCCGCGAAACGCAGCAGGGAATCCAGGTGGTGCGGCTCGGCGTCCAACCGAAGTTTCTGAATGCGCCGCAGTGTGTCGTTAATCCACTGGAAGTGATACTGGACAGCCTCCGCCGCTACCGCATCATTCTTAGGATCCGCCTTGGCCTTAGCCAGATATGCGTCGCGCAGTTGGCTGATAACTGCGGGATCGTCGATGGCCTTGTCTGTCGGGCGAGGCCAGCCTGCTTCGGGATCTCTGCTGTTCACTGCGCCCGCTTGATTGAAGAAGAACTGCTGCCAGGTGCGATACGTATGATCGGTGATGAAGTCGAACTCATCCCACATACGGTCGAGTTCCCGCTGGCCCTTCTCATCCAGTATCAGTTCCATGAGCGGGAGGTCGTCGCGCCAGTAACCCATCACGTTGTGATACCCCGCGCCGAGGAACCTGCCTTTATCTTCGGAATCATCCGGGAAATAGCGGCCACGTTCGCTGACATAGAAGACATCGGGGAAGACGGAAGCAAATCGGGCGAAGGATGCCTCGTAACGCGAGCGTTCGGCTACCGGAACGACGAGATCGTCGTCTTCCGCCCGAGCTCTCGCCGTCAAGGCCGCCCAACGCGGCGCTGCTTCCTGGTGGAGTGCGGGATATCGGGGGACCTCGGGCAGGCCAGGGACGGGATCCGTGTCATTGCGGAGAGCCTTCGGATCAAACTGGCGCCGGTGGGTATTGTATTGGAGGTTCTTCCAATTGAGCAGCGGCTGCGACGCGGGTGGCAGGCCGCGTACCACCGGCGCGGCGAACTGCATGGCAGTGTGCTTGCGAATCCGGATGACGAAATCGCGCATCGCAACACATTCGCCCCGAACCGATGCGGCTTGGTTTGCGGCGGGTGATGGGAGACCTCGCCACATAGCTTGCAGCTTCGCCACAGGACCTACTTCTGACTGCCCGGGCGCCGATGGCTCCTCCAGGATGTTCCAGATCATCGACAGGTATTTGGCGCTGATCTTCGCTTCGAACGCAACGTCGGCCAGGGTTGCTTTACTCTTTCCGAGCTTCGCCCGATACTTGTACCGCCAGGCGGCTTCAAAGTAGTCGGCGTAGTCCGTAGGCTGGCGCGAGTAGAAATCCAGGATGTGCTGGATCGAGTAACGGTCGCGATCCGTCTCCGCCAGCATAGGATGCAGCGCGAAATCGAATCCGTCAGGCTTCAGGACCATGTGCTCGCTGACCTGCCGGGCCGCTTCGATGTACTTGTTGAACAGCGCGGGTGACATGACCAGAGACTCGCCCGAATTGTCGAAGCCCGCTTGATTGGCGGGGTCGACCGGGAACTCGCGGGCCGGCTGGATGTCGACTCCCGTCAAGTCACGAATCGCGTTGTTGTATTCGGCGCTGCTCAATCGCCGTGCGAGCACCGGACCTGGGTCGCCTGCGTGCTTGCGGGCCTCATTCGTCGCAACAGCCTGAATCCAGTTCGTGACCTGCCTGCGCGATTCCAGGCTGGGCTGTGGCGCCGCCTTGGGAGGCATCTCGCTGGCCGCCAGCCTTCCGCTCATCAAACGCCAGCGGCCGAAATCATTCACTACGGCGTCCATAGACGAGTACGGGCGCATATCGAGCTGCGCTGCCGGCGTGCTGGTTCCGTGGCAGCCCATGCAGTATTGCTTCAAGAACGGACGAACCGATTGTTGAAACTGGCGTTCGAGATCCCCGCTGGAGGAGCCCGCGCATAAGGGAGCGATCGACAGCAGGATCAGGATGACGGTTGCCTCGCCGATCGATGGTGACTTCACGTTACTTGAACAGCCGTGGGGCGAAATCTACCAGACAGCGGCGCCAGGTCAGCCACTCGTGAGCTGTGCCAGCCGACTCGAAATAGACGTTGGTGATACCGGCCTTGGTCAACTGCTCGCTGAAGTTCTTGGTATTAGGACCTTCGATGGAGCCGATCCCCAGGAACAAGACCTTCATCTTCTTGTTGAAAGCAGCGGGGTCGGCGAACACCCCGCCGTTAGAAGTCTTTGGATCGAATGCCGCACCGCCGCCGCTGTTTCCGCTGAAACCGCCGAGATACGCGAACTTGTCCAGATTCGGAAGCACGGTCAGGAAGGATTGCATGCCACCCATGGAGAGGCCTGCCATGGCGCGATTCTCGCGTCCTGGAAGCACGCGATAGGTCCGCTCCACCATGGGCGCCAGGTCGGTGAACATCATCTCCGTGAAAGTGCGATCCCAGTTCTGAGGGAACCCGGCGCGCCCGCCAGCTCCGCCGCGTCCGCCTGCCGCCGGCTGAGTATCGGCTACAGCGGGCCTCGAAATGATGCCCCGACCATGGTAGAGGCTTGCATCTGCGCCGGGCTTCACGGCGTTCAGGTTATCCATGACGATGATCATAGGCTTGGCCTTCTTCTCAGCGATCAGGTTATCCATGATCAGATCGACGTGGCCTTGTGTGTACCAACCCTCTTCGTTTTCACCCCAGCCGTGGAGGAGGTAGAGCACCGGGTACCGGTTCCGCGCGTTTACTTCGTAGTCTGGGGGTGTGTAGACCTCCGCGTTGCGCCATTGTCCAGTGACCTTGGAGTAATACCGCTGCGAACGCACCTCGCCGTGCGGCACGTCTTTGATAGCGTAGAAATCCGCATCAGGAGCGGGGATCTCGATGCCGCTGTTCCACCAGCCGGAGCCGAAGAAAGTGCGGGTCGCCGGATCGGCAATCGTCGCTCCATCGACGGAGAGCGTGTAGTAGTGGAATCCCACGACCTGGGGCGGGATCGTGACCATCCACAGTCCATCCGCGCCGCGAGTCATGTCGTGAGCTCCACCCAACCTGACTTGAACCTTTTGAGCGTTTGGCGCCTCGACTCGAAAGGTGACTCGCCGGTCCGGCTGGACACACGGGTATGGCGCACCAGGGATGTTCAGCGCTGATGGTTTACAGTCACTCTGTCCCTGACCCCATAATGCCGAACCGAGCAATGCGAAAACCAGTATTCTCATAGTCCTCCTTGACGTGCCCCTTCGTGGATGGATTTTATCATCGGAAGACTTGTACGTGCAATCGCTTGCAGTATTGCAGGGGATGATTCTTAGCGAAAGTCCCAGCCTGTGAGTGAAAGCGTTCTCAGAAGTCCCGGTCCGTCGTGACCTTCCAGGCACACGCCGACAATACGAGGCTCACAGCCAGGCTCACAGCGATTCCGTTCCACGGCATTGGCCCACGAATCAGATGGGTGTGGGGGTCGATCCGCGGCATTGGGAGAAAGATCGCGTCCTGCAGATTCAACCACTTGATGGATTCGATGACACGTGTGCTAATCGTCACCGCATAGACCAGCGCAATTCCGAGTCCGGCGCTGGTGAAGTCTCCGGCAAAGAGCGTGGACAACAAGAGGCCAATCGCGTAAAACAACATTCCGCCGAGTCCCATACGCAGGCCAAGGACGAACGCCTCACCGGCCGGATAGTCGCCACCGAACAGTGCGGCTACGACTGGAATCGCGAGCGCAGGGATCAGCGCGGCGGCCAATGATTGAAAAGCACCATTCACCGAACGATAGAGAAACCACCTGGTTCTGCTGACCGGCAAGGATAACGTGTAGTCCACAGTCCCTACGGCCCGCTCCCGGAGGAAACCGCCGAGCCCCAAGAACATGGCGGAAAAACTCCAGAACATAAAAAGGAATCCGCTGATAGTTCGCTCGCCGGCCTCGCGGAAATCCTTCGACTCGACCACAACCCGTCCGGCGGTGCCATTGTAGAATACCGTCGCGCCGGTCACGAGCAGCAGCGCGGCAACGATGAAAAAAAACCGCGCCCGCGATTCGCGCCAGACTTTACGAATTGGCATGATCTTCCTTCACCTTCTCCAAAAACAACTCTTTTAGACCGACAGACTGCACGTCGACGGATTTCGCGGCAAGCAGAGGCCCAAGAGCGGCAATCTCGTCGATGTTTCTGCTAGCGAGAATGCTGATCGTTCTCCCTTGAATGATGACCCGGTCCACACCGTCTCTCTGGAACGCTTCCGGCGGCGGAGGATCGTCGAAGACGAGATTGATACGGCGAAACCGCTGCCGCAGATGGTCCGAAGAGCCCTCAAGAACAACGCGCCCTTTTTCGATGGCGATGATATGATCGGCGATTTGCTCAACCTCTGCCACCTGATGAGACGAGAAGAATATCGTGGTGCCATCTGCTGCCTGCCGAACCAGGCTCTGAAGCATTTGCTCGGTCATTACCGGGTCGAGACCTTCGCTGGGTTCATCCAGGATTAGGAGCTCTGCATGACGACAGAGGTTGAGCAGAAGGCCCAGTTTCGTCCGCATACCCTTCGAGAGAGCGCCGACCTTGCGATGGAGGGGCAGTTCAAAATCCACAAGCAGCCGGCTTTCGGTTTCCAGACGCCAAGCGGGAAATAATGGACGCGTGAACGCAATGATCTCCCCTACGGTCATGTACGAATAGAGGCGCTTGTCCTCGCCGAGAAATCCGATGCGCCGGCGAACAGCGACTGACCCCGTGGGCTCGCCAAGCACCGTCGCCTCGCCGGAGGTTCGACGGATCACGTCCAGAAGAATTTTGATGGTAGTGGTCTTGCCCGAGCCATTGCGGCCCAGGAAGCCCACGATATGCCCTCGCGGCACGGTCATGGTCAGGCCTGCGAGCGCACAGTTGTCTCCGAATCGCTTGGTAAGATCTCTTGTCTCGACGACGGCATTCATCGGGTGGAGGCCTCCTCTATCCATTCCGCTTCGAACAGGCGGCGGCTCTCGTCATCGCTAAGGCCCATGTTCCTCAGCTTTCGTACGGTATCCTTCACAACAGCAGATGCTTCCCGAAACCTGCGGAGCCGCGATTTTGCGGCGTTACCCTTCTCGACATAAGCACCCGCGCCATGTCGCAGGCGGATCAATCCCTCCCGCTCGAGATCGTCATACGCCTTCACCACGGTGTTCGGGCTGACGACAAGTTCCTCTGCCAACGTGCGAATGGCAGGCAACTGATCTCCCTCGACCAAAGCTCCGATTTCGATTGAGTGTCTAATCTGCTCGACGATCTGCAGGTAGATTGGCAGCCCCGAGGACGGGTTCAGACGGATCACCATAAAAACTAGTGTACCACAGTACTGATACAGTGAGAGTCTTCTTTTGGCGCGGAGCCCGATCATAGATCCTCCCTGACAGACGAGTCTTTTTTCAAAACCCCATTGTGGTTCGGTCACGTTATGGCCACCCAGCCACCAAGTCGATTAGTGATAAGATGCCACAGGCATCGGACGATGCACTAAATATGCGAAACAGGCATTGGCTCATTGTCTTCGGGATTGCTTTTGGGACGGCTTCGGCCGTGGCACATCACTCATTCAATGCGGAGTATGATTTCGCGAAACCGGTCTCGCTGAGCGGTGTTGTCATCAAGTGGGAGTTAATTAACCCGCACGGGTGGATCACTCTCGATACAAAGGACGCGCAGGGTGTCGTCACTCGGTGGATGATCGAAACAGGCAATCCCAACGCTCTCATACGTGCAGGCTGGAGGAAAGACTCACTGAAACAGGGCGATGAAGTTATTGTCGAAGGATACCGCTCAAAGGATGGCAGCAACACTGTAAACGGGAGCAGTGTGCGTCTACCTGATGGGCGAAAGCTGCTTTCGGGATCGTCCAAAGATGGCAGCGCTGTAAAGTAGGTGGGCCAATGAAGAAGCGGCTCCTCTGCGCTGCCTCGCTGTTCCTGGTATTGTCCGTTTGGGGACCTGCCCAGTCTCCTGGATTCAAGCCTCCGCGGCTGCCGGACGGCCACCCGAACATGCAGGGGCTCTGGTACAAGTTTGCGGGCGAAGGATTCGATCCGCTGTACGTTGGACTGCTCGACGGCGGCCCTGTGGGAGGAGGCGGCGGGGGACGCGGGGGTGGTGGCCGGGGACGCGCAGCGGGTGCGAACGGTTTCCTTCGGCCTGGCGTGCCCGTCCTTCCTTATCTCCCGGAAGCAGCCGCGTTGCAGAAGGACAGAGCGGCACATCATATGTTTGACGATCCCGAAGCGCACTGCCACATTCCGGGTGTGCCTCGCGGAACCGAACAGCCACCCTATCCGTTCCAGATTATTCAGGACGAGAAGTACTTCACCATTCTGTACGAAGCCATGCACGACGTTCGCATCATCCCCACGGACGGCAGCGCGCATCCCAAAAACTACCGGGCTTGGGACGGTGATTCCCGCGGGCATTGGGAAGGCGATACGTTCGTAGTCGATGTGAGCAACTTTAATGGCCGCGCATGGCTGGACATGGATGCCAACTTTGTAGACGAGAACGAGCATGTTGTCGAACGATACACACTCGTCGGTCCGGATACGATTGCTTACCAGGCCACTGTCTCGGATCCGACCGTTTTCTCCCGTCCATGGACAATGAATCTCACGCTCAGACGCCGCGCCAAAGAAGACCAGATCATCGAATACAGCTGCCTTGAGGGAGAGCGCGATCTACAGCACTACACGGAGAAAGAAGGCGGAAACGCGAAATGACTCGCGGATCTGTTGTCCTCTTTTCACTGTGCTGGTGCCTGGTCGCAACCTCCGCTGGCGCTCAGCAAACGTTCGCTCCACCTCGGCTTTACGACGGCCGCACGCCGGATTTTCGCGGCATATGGGAAACCCGGATCTCGGCCTGGGTAAACATCGAAGGGCATCCCGCGGTGAAAGGAATTCCGGCTGCTAAAAGCATCATTGTGGACCCGCCAGATGGCAAGATTCCGTATCAGGCATGGGCTCTCGCGAAACGTGACGAGAACTTCAAGAATCGCGTCACGGCTGACCCCCGGAGCCGATGCGCTCAGGCGGGCGTGCCCCGGGCTACGTATCTACCTACGCCTCTTCAAATTGTCCAGAGTCCTGGAAATTTCGCGATCGTCTATCAGGATGTTCACACATACCGCATCATTTATCTGGATAACCGGCCATTTTACGACCGCATCGATTGGTGGATGGGCGACTCACGCGGCCGATGGGACGGCGATTCTCTGGCCGTCGAGGTTCGGGATCTGAACGATGAAACTTGGTTCGACGAGGCCGGAAATCATCACAGCGAAGATATGCGCGTAATGGAGCGCTACACTCTCACCGGACCTGACACGCTGCGGTACGACGCGACTTTTACGGATCCCAAGGTCTTCACGAAGCCCTGGACAATCAGCATTACCCTGCAGCGGCACAAAGAGCGAGGCTTTCGAATTATCGAGGACGAGTGTCTGGAAGATGCACGTGGGGTGAGGCATCACCAGTCACCGGTCACTGGGAAATAGTCCATTGAACCCGCCGTTGGCATCGGCGTCCTTGGCCAGCAGTTTCCGGCGATCTCCAGATGTCCTGCGCGGCCGCCGGGCTTGAGTGGAGATTGCGGATCCACGCCGGACATGGCGAAATCCGGAGTCGCTCCGGGTTGGTGCAACTTCTGATCCATTCACCTCTCCTTTCATTCGTAAATCAGACATCTCGGAGGCGATGATCGAACGGAGGTCGAGCCCCAACCAACTCCGGATGGTACATCGCCTTGTCGATTTCGTCGGCTTCGTACAACATGGAAGCCCTCAGCCTCGCAATGCGCCCGTCCCATCGCTCTCGGAGCCCGACGTATGTCTCGAACCCGATGGCTGGGTCGGAGATCGTTTTGATGCCAGCCTGCCGCATGCGGTCGAGCGCCGCCATGTACCGCGTCCGCCAACGTTCCCGAGCGTCAGCTTCCGCCGGGCCCCGAGGTTGCGCCCGTTCGCCGCGCAGGAATACCTCATTCAGCATGTCTACGAGAAGCATCGCCGCTCGCCAGCATTGCGCTACAGTCGCCGACTGCTTTAGCCACCTGTAGTCCTCATCGCTAAGCGCACTTTTTAACAGCGAGACACTGTCTAACAGAACCGTTGAGGTTTGCGACACCGAGTAATAAGGCTCGGCAAACCGGAAATAGAACAGCAGTGGATAGAAATGGTGTGATTCTTTCACTTCAGAAACGTCGGAGGCGAGACTCGAAAGAGTGCTGAGTCCGGAATCGAAGTGACCCTGAGGACCCAGACCTGCAACCAACTCTGCTGCATCGCCGGTATCGTCCGACAGCGTCTGCACCGCAAGCCCCAAAGCGTTTCGGGACTTCAATGCAATGTAGATTTGCATGACATAGGTCAATACCAGGGACATGACAGACATCCCAATCAGGGAGTTCAACATGTAGAACGCCTGAAATGTGGGGGACTGAGGCTTGAAGTCACTGGCACCGACGAAGGACAGGCTACTCGCCGCCGCATACAGCGCGGACATAAAATCGCGCGAGGTTGAGCCGCTGCTAGCCCGGATGCCCCCGCCAAGATGCGGGTGCATCACCAGAGCCGACCCAAGTGCGAGTCCGACCGCCCAGACGAAGATCAGCGCGACTAGAATCGCCGGCCCACAGAATGAGAGCGCTTTGCCGCGACGGCGCCCGAATGGACGCGAACCGAGACGGAACACGAACCAGATCCCGCCCGACACGAACTGCGAGAACAGCGCCGTTCCAGCTCGTGCGTACAGTACCGTCAGGAAGATATCGAGCAGCGTGACAATCATCACCACTGCTCCCGCAACCTGTTCCAACAGCGCCATTGTTGTGGCTGGGGCGGGCATGGACCGCCCGCCCGCGCGACTGTCTACTGAAGCTGACGCTGCTGCGGCTTGAGCACGATTTTTTCGCAGTTGTCCTGCTTGTCACGGAACATGCTGTACCCTTTCGCAGCGTCTTCGAGCGGCATGCGATGTGTGATAACGAAACTCGGGTCGATCTCGCCCTTTTCGATGCGTTCGAGCAGCGGCTTCATGTAGCGGTGCACGTGACACTGTCCCGTGCGAATGGAGATCGACCGGTTCATCAGCGAGCCCATCGGGAACTTGTCAATGAACCCCGCATACACACCGATAACCGACACCGTTCCGCCATTACGGCATGCCAGAATTGCCTCCCGCAGAGCGAGCGGACGGTCCGTTTCCAGCATCACAGCCTGCTTCGCGCGATCGTAAAGGTACATAGGTCCCAGCGCGTGCGCCTCCATCCCGACCGCATCGATGCACGCGTCCGGCCCACGCCCGCCGGTCATCTCTTTGAGGGTCGCAAGGACGCTCGTGTTTTCGTAGTTGATCGTCTCGGCACCGACCTTCTCCCGCGCGATCTGCAATCGGTACTCGAATCGGTCGATGCCGATCACGCGCTCCGCTCCCAGCAGGAAGGCGCTTTTCATCGCAAACTGCCCCACTGGACCACAGCCCCAAACCGCTATGGTGTCGCCGGGTTGGATGTTGCACATGTCCGCGCCCATGTAGCCTGTAGGGTAAATATCGGAAAGAAACAGCACCTGCTCGTCGGTCAGGTGCTCGGGAACTTTAAGCGGATTCTCATCCGCGAAAGGAACTCGCGCGTATTCCGCCTGCCCTCCGGCGTAGCCGCCCAGCATATGCGAATAGCCGAACACGCCCGAGACTGGGTGACCCAGCATTGTTTCCGCCACCCAGGCGTTAGGGTTCGAATTCTCGCATACAGACGTTAGGCCCTTCTGGCAGAAGAAGCACTGCCCACACGCAATTGGGAAGGGGACAACGACGCGGTCGCCCTTTTTTAGGTTTTGGACCTGGCGACCGGTCTCGACTACCTCGCCCATGAACTCATGGCCGAGGATATCGCCGCTCTCCATAGTCGGCACAAAGCCACCGTACAGATGCAGATCGGAGCCGCAGATCGCGCTTGAGGTGATGCGGATGATTGCGTCCGTCTGGGTCAAAATTTTCGGGTCGGGAACCGTCTCGACTCGCACATCGTTTTTCCCGTGCCAGCAGTTGGCTCGCATGAAGACTCCTTTTCTAAATCTCTTGAAACTAATTAGTTCGTAAGCGTTCTGAAACTAGCGTGAGAGCGCCATCTCCGGCAGCACCGAAGGCGGCTGTGCGGCGTGCATTGTCGGGAAGATGCTCGCGTCCGAGAGCGCTTTCTCGCCGACTTCGAGGATTTGCTTCATCGCGCGAAGATCGTCATACAGCTGTTGCTTCGGATTCTCGCGAAACAGGCTCGCCGCTACGGATCCAATCTTTCCGAATGGAGGCCGATACTCCATCTCCACCCGGACCAGGGTGCCACGGTCGCCTGTAGCCCGTTCAAACCAAACGGTCCCGGAGGTCTCAACCATCGAGCCCGGGAAAGACCGCCACGAGATACGGCGATTCGGTTCGTCGGACGTGATCTCGGCTTCCCACTCGACCGAGCATCCGCCGAGGCCTCGCATCCTCCACTGTGTTCTTCCGTTACCTGTCTCCGTCACGGATTCAACGTGGTTCATAAACCGCGGCAGGTTCTCCAAATTGCGCCAGAAGCGGTACACCTCTTCCGGCTGACGGCCAACAACAATCGATTGCGCGAGCCGGATGCGCCCGTCCGGCAGTGTGCCGGTGGACGGAGTCTTGGTGCTCAGTTTATCGGCACAATAGTAATCGATCGCGGTGACCCCAAGCAGTGACGTCATCGCGATCAGGCCCCGGGGAACGTGGCCGCCTGTGGAGAGCATGCCCATGGCAACCGACCCGATGTCGACAACATCGCCTGCGACACGCCCCCAAATCCAGCCAGCCGGGCGAGGCATCGACGATAAGATTGCGATCCCTTGCGCGATCTCTCGTGCTCCGTAGGTACGGATCACCGTGCGCGATCGTTCGCTATCCGGTGCGCCGCTGACTCTTGCGATTAAACCCGGCGCGAGAATCTCAGCGGCACCCAGCCCGATACTGAACCAGCCGAGATTCTGGGCGAGTTGCTGATCGGGATCTGGGCGGATAGCGTGATTTGCGTTCAAAGACTGAGATGCCATTGCATCCTCCTCTAATTACCGGCGACGCAGTGAACCAGAACACGGCACGATGCAGATTACGAAGCGGCGGGTGCGACTGCGCAACGCAACGCAACGACCACCCGCGTAAGCAACGCCGCGCGGAACTGATATGCCGACTGGTCTGCGGCTATCCAGTAGAGCGGTTGTGTTGGGTTGTTGTTTCGGGATTGTTAAGCTCGAAATTGCTGTGTAGAGTGACCGAAACGATGTTTGGAAAGCGTTGGATTTTATTTCTGTCCGGATGGTCGGCCACTCGGAGAATGAGTGGGTATCGCTAACTAGATCGCTATGATTTGGTGCCGGATTGCAAACTGAATCAAATCGCTGTACGTACGGAAATTGAGCTTCCGCATAATGTTGGTGCGATGCGCGTCCACCGTTTTCACGCTGAGGTCTAGCGCAGTAGCTACTTCTTTGTTGCTCCGCCCGAGCGCCAGCAACTTCAGAACCTCAAGTTCTCTTGGGCTGATATCGCTCGGAGAGGGTCCTACCGCTCTGGTCCTCGCCAAATGATCGATGATCAGTGTGGTGACGGCCGGCGAGAGAAACGGTTGGCCTCTTTCGACCGATTGAATGGCCCGAACCAGATCGCGCCCGGCGTCTGATTTCAACACCAGAGCGCTGGCGCCGGACGCTAAGACCTGACTGGCCATCTCTCCCGAATCGTTCATAGTGAGTACCAAGATCTTGATACCGGGGCAGGCACTGAGGATTCTTGGAATCGCTTCCAGCCCGTCCATTTCCGGCATGCTCAGATCCAGCAGCACCAAGTCCGGGCGTAGCTTCTTGGCTTTGTCAGAAGCCTCGCGTCCGGTGGCCGCCTGGCCGCAAATCCTCCACTCCGGTTGGGATTCCAAGAGCGCGCGAATGCCTCGCCGAACCACTTCGTGATCGTCGGCGATCAGAATGGACAATGGCTTCATATAGAGAAGGAAAGGGGAATCGTTGCCTTGACGATGGTGCCGCTAGAACGCGACGCGATTTCCCACCGACCATTTAATTGCTCCACGCGTTCCCGCATGCTTGCAATACCAACTCCCGGAGCGGTATCGCGGCCAAAGCCATGGCCAGCGTCCGTGACTTCCAGAATCAAGCTGGACGAGCAGCACGTGAGGCGAACGCACGCGGTACTGCTGCCGGAGTGGCGGTGAACATTCGTCAGACATTCCTGCACGATGCGAAAGACTGCCGTCTCCACGGCTTGGGGAACGCGCCCCAAGTCTGAAGGCACCTCGACCTCCACTTGGATTCCACTTCGCCGGATGAATCCGTCGATGTACCGCGACAGCGCGGACTCCAAGCCCAATTCGTCCAGTTCTTGCGGGTGCAGCAGATAAGAAACAGTGCGGATCTCTCGAAGACACCGGTCTGCCAGCGTGGCACTTTCCGCCATCGCCATTCGCGCACGGGGATTGAGGAGTCCGGCGGATTCGTTCAAGACAGAAAGGTTCATTGAAAGGGCGGCGAGCCATTGGGCGGTGGTATCGTGAAGCTCGCGCGCCAAGCGCCGCCGCTCTTCGTCTTCCAGTCTCAAGATGCGTCCGGAAAGCGCGCGCAATTCGTCGAACGAACGCTGCAGCTCCTGTGCGGCCTGGATGTTTTCGAAAACGTCCGCCGCCTCGCGGGCGTAAAGATCCAACAAATAGAGCTCGCGCTCGGAAGGGCGGTGAGGATGACTCCAGTAAGTCGACAGCATTCCTAGCAACGCGCCGGTCCGGCTCAGTAGAGGAGTGGACTGAATGGACCGTACCCCAGCCGCAGCCGCGCTATGCCGAAGAGGCCTGAAGGGTTCGTCCTGGTTCACATCCTCGATGATTATGCGGCTGAGGCTGTTCATCGCCATACTGCAAGCCGAGGGGGAGTCGCGCCTCATGACACGGAATTGATCCAGAAGATCTTGCGAGAACCCCTGCTCTGCAGTAATCGTGAGGGTTTGAGCGTTAGGGTCGTAAACCTGCACGGTTCCCATTTGACAGCCCATCATCGAGCAGGTCGCAACCAGGATTTCCTCCAGAGCTGAGCGGACATCCGGGGCAGCCAGAAGCCGGCTGACCACTTCGTGCAATCGGGTCATGCCTTTTAGCTCGGCCTCGATTGTTTCTTGGACCATCCGCGCCTCCTGCTTGCGCATGTGTGCAAGCGAAAGGTGCACTTCCACGCGTGCCAGCAACTCACGCGCGGTAAAGGGCTTCACCAAGTAGTCGTCCGCGCGGGCGGCCAAACCCTCCACACGAGCTTCTTCGCCGGCTCGCGCTGAGAGAAGAATGACTGGGAGAGTACTCGTCGCGGGATTCGCGCGGATAGCATCGAGCATACCGAGACCGTCGAGAATCGGCATCATTATGTCACTGAGCACCAGATCGGGTGGTTCCACTGCAATAAGATCCAGGGCCTCCCGGCCATTTGCGGCTGCCGTAACGTCATACTGCGGCAAAAGGAGCCGCTTCAGGTAGTCGCGCATATCCGCGTTATCTTCCACCAGCAACACCCTGGTTCGTTTTCCGTCTTGCTCGCGCGTAGCGGACGACTCCCGGTCTGGGGCAACGATCTCACCGATATCCGGAAGCCACGAAAGAGCTTCCTCCATGTATGCTTCTGCCTGGGTGGCCGTTGATGCAAGTGTTCCGTCCACTCCGATGCGCTCGCGCGGCAGATGCGCCGTTCCAAACGGTATGCGAACCGTGAAGGCGCTTCCGCGTAGCGGCTCGCTTTCCACCGAGACCTTTCCACCGTGCAGCTTCGCCAGTTCCTGCACCAATGCAAGACCGATGCCCGTGCCTTCGTAAGTGCGACTCCGGGCGCCTTGCACGCGATGAAATCGCTCGAACAAGCGCGATAATTCACTCGGTGCGATCCCGGTGCCCGTATCGCGCACCGTCAATTCGGCGAATTGTCCGTCTGATGATGGACCCAGGTTCACCGCTATTTCGCCGTCAAAAGTGAATTTAAAGGCGTTCGAAATGAGATTCAGGACGATCTTCTCCCACATGTCGCGGTCGACGTAAACCGGCTGCGCTAGACGCGGACAGTCCACGGTAAGGCGCAATCCAGCTTTCTCGACAGCCGACCGGAAACTGGAGGTCAGGTCCTCTGTGAGTATGGCCAAATCCGTAGGTTTATAGCTGGCTTGCACACGCCCCGCTTCGATTCGCGAGAAATCCAGCAGTGTGTTTACAAGTTTCAGCAGTCGCAAAGCGTTACGATGGGCGACGTTCAAGACTGCACGGCTCTCAGAGGCTATCTCGCCTTCAGCTTTGGCCAGGAGATCTTCGATGGAACCCAGCATCAGTGTGAGCGGAGTTCGAAATTCGTGGCTCACGTTGGAGAAGAACAGGGTTTTCGCTCTGTCGATCTCAGCTAGAGCCTCGGCGCGTTGGCGCTCGTGCTCGTAAGCCCGCCCGTCAGAGATAGCGACGCCGACGTGTCCGGCCACCATATCGAAGAAAGTGCGATAAGCAGCGTTCCAGGGCCGGCGGGAACCCACACCCGCTACCAGAATCCCGGCCAAACTCTCGGGAGCAGAGTAGATCGGGAGCACAATTGCCTTCTCCACCAGCTCGGGCCACGGTTTACTCGGAATGCGAGCGCCCAAGGACTCGAGGTTGGCGATTTCCACGGGGGATTTGGTCCGAAGCACAGAAACAAGCGGCCATGGGGAGAGCGAATCATCCCCGGAAAGGGAAACGGAGTGCGGAAGCAGGTACTCCCCTTCGGGAATCACGGGCGCGCTGAGAGTTGCTTTGGACCCGGCGGCATCCACCAGATAGATCGCGGCGAAAGGGATATCGCGGGGGTTTTCACTCAGCACAGTTGCCGCATGTTGACACGCTGCCTCCACCGTTCGGTCTTCCTGTGCTCGGACGCCGAGTTTGCGAAGCGTTTCCAACCGCCGCGCGCCCACAACCTGTTCGGTGGTCTCAGTACACGGACAGAAGATTCCTTCCACGGTCCGTGCGTCCGCTGCCAGAATCGGCGCATAGGTCCACGTGAAGTAGGTTTCCTCCTTGGGAAGCCTACGGTTGAAGTACAACTCCGCGTTCTCCGACCAAGTTGCCTTTCCGGTGGCCAAAACGCTTTCCAACATAGGACCGACCGAGTCCCATACTTCGGGCCAGCACTCGATCCCCGGGCGGCCGAGTACTCGCGGGTGCTTCTCCGCGGTCAACCACGGTAGATGTGCGTCGTTATAGAGAAGACAGAACCTCTTGCCCCACCAGATCACGATGGGAAAGCGGCAGGGGAGGCAAATGCTTACAGCGACGCGCAAATTCTCGGGCCAGTTTGCAGGCGGGCCGAAGTCTGTCGCCGACCAATCGAGCTTACGCATGCGTGCGGCCATCTCACTGTCGCCTGGAAACAAGCGTTCCAGCTGCGAGATCGGGAGAGGTTCGAAATGTGCCACGACTCGCCTCTTCGTGGACCTCCTCGATAATGCGTAAAGAATATGTGAGCGATTATACAAGAAAAGCGTGGGCATCAAGCTCCAATACTCCGGCCGCGGCCATTCTGTACACCGACCTGGTTAACGGCGAGCGAGCCCGTCAGTGTGTCTGGATGGGAAGTCGCCAGCCTCGGGCATGGCGGATTGCTCGCTTATAGCCGTGAATTGCCTTAGGGCACAATACGGAGCCAATTCAGGAAACGCCGGAGGGAATTAATCCTAGTGAATTTCTTCGAGTTTTGGCCTACTGTCGGATTGAAATGGCTTTGCAACGCGACACCAGCTCAGGACTTGAAGGCGCGACGAGCGTTGAGTCGAGAATTCCCCTGTTCAGGGCGACAGGCCCCCACCGCACACCACGCTCGGTGGAGCGTCTGTGGGCATCGGGAGAGAGCTAGATCGTTCTTGCTTGGCACCCAGTTCAATTCGTTCAGAATCGGTCCCGGCAGCGATTTCAGTTAACAGGAGGTGTTAACCGAGCATCAGAGTTCGAACCATCGGGTTTCGGTTAACATCCGTGGCGGCTGATTCGTCGCATTCTCGGGACTGGAACTTACAGCCAGCAATCGGCGGGTGCTGTGGCATGTCCCGAACAGCCAACCCCTTCAGAAGCAGACGAACAGAGCTAAGATGATTGATTTTGTTTGAGTCATGTTGCCGGGTGACGACATGGCGGCCATCAGGAGAATAATCTCTGATCTCTCGCCACGACAGCGCGAAGCGCTGAAGAGGTTCTATGTTCTGGGCCAGAACAAGGCCGACATATTGAAAGACCTGAAGATGGATGAGGTTGAATTCCTAAAGCTCAAGACTGAATCCATGGCGCGTTGGAATCAGCATCGGCAAAAGCGAAAGCCAAGTTTTTTTGAAAGATTTTTCCGCTAACGGACACTGCAGTTCCAGGTGACCTGCCTTCGATAATCTCTACCACGCGTAGCCCGAGCAAAGGCGAAGGCATAAAGCGCAGACGTGCGGAGCGTCTGGCGCGCTTTCGAAACGAGGCACGAGTACTCGCCTCCTTGAAGGAGCCAAACATAACTCTTACGTTAATGTCCCATCGTCAAGTGCAAGAGCGCGGGACGCTAGAGCAACGCGCCCCGGGGGCTTCGCGCGCTTTGGTCTGATAGACGGCTGCCGAATAAGAGTGGCTAGGCGCGAAACTTCAGCCGCTTCAGTGAATCCTGAAGCTTCTCGAAAAGACCTCTGCCCGTCTGTCCGGCATCGATTTGCTTCTGGACGTCCGCAATCTGTTCGTAGAGTGGCTTATAACTGTCTTTTGTTCCGTAGCCAAGTGCCTCAGCGAGCTTAAGTTCACTCTGCGCCGCGTTGATCAGACTGTGCACCTTTTCGTTCTCGTCAGCGGTACGATTGCTCTTTTCCGCCAACTTCTGCGCCTGGCGGAGCATCGACTGAGCCCGAACTCTCGGCAGCGGAATGACGTACTCCTCGACCACCAATGTGTGCAGTGCTGCGTATAGAGCTGCCTTGGCTTCGTCCACTTTGCCGGCATCGATCAAAGGAACGACTGCTTTGATCGCGGCAGGATAAGTCGCCAACGGGAGGTTGGTTACCTGGATGTCCGCCTCGCTCGCCAGGTCAGCGAGGAGGTCGCGCGCCTGCTGGACCTGCCCGTCGGTGAGATCGTCCTTCGCCCGCTTCACGGTCGCCTTAACTGCGTCAACAGTTGTATAGAGGTCGTGAATAATTGTGGTGACGTCAACCGGAGCAAGGGCCAGTGTGCGATCTCGGGCAACGATCAAATCCAGCTTTCCGGTTGCGCGCTCCAGCGCTGACAAGGCGGCCCGTTTGTCGCCCTTATCCAAGGCCTCAACTGCGTTATGCGTTTCCTCAAGGGCAGATTGGGCATCCGCCAGCAATTTCGCCCGTCTCTCTGCGTCCATCCTGCCGATTTCCGCTTGAACATCGGGCTCGGCCGACCTTGACTCGGCGCTCTTGGGCTCAGCTTTAGGTGGATCAGTCCGAGCAGTGGACGCCTCGGCAGTAGAAGGCGTGGATTTGCTTGCGCAGCCGACGCTCAAACTCAGGAATACGCCTGTGATAAGGAGTGCCAATGTTCTCGTCCGCATGGTGTCGACATCTTGATTGCCCATGATCGTGATCCTTTCGCCAATCCAACGTCTCTCAGTACGCTTCGGTCTTAGCACCCCCTCTTCCACAGACTCGGGCCGTGCCGTCCCTTTCCTTTGAACACACTCGGCTCGTTGGAACACGCTTTGGTCGACCATTCGAACGTGGCCCGTCTATAGGAAGACAATGGCGGGGCCCGCCGCGCTTGGTACCAGACTTGCAGCCAAGCATCTGCCCTGGAGCGTCGCCACTGGGAACAGTCTCAGATATACGAATCTCCCGGCCGACGCGAACCCTGACGATCCACTTTTCCCAACTCGCGTTGGACCTGCGCTGGACCTCGAGCCACGCGACCGACGAACGGTGGCGGCGTTTGGATCCGGAAGCGCCAATTCCCGAGTGATTGCGTTGGTTCACGTCAGGAATTCAATGAATGATTCAGAGGGATTCCTGCGGACGATTCACGGGCGGGACCTCGCCGCAAGGCCCAGCCAGAGTGGGTTTGACCGGCCGAATCCTTACTTGAAGAAGGATCGCGCGGGTGAAGAAGTGCCCTGATTGGGAAGTTCGGGGACCCGCGCGAAAGGAATTGCTAGGGGGTGATGGTGATGTAGTTTTCCACTTTCATGGTCCCGGGCGCCGACCAGGCAGCGCGCTCGGCCTCTTCCTTTTCAGCCCACGACCGCACACTACCGAAAAGCTTGACCGTACCGTCGTTGACTTCCACCGTGATGCGGCGGGCGTCCAACTCGGCGCTCCGCTTCAGTGCCTCCTCAATCTTGTTCTTAATGTCGCTTGGGGACACGACCGGCTTCACTTCGATGCTATTGGTGACTCCGACCACACCTCGTATTCCCTTAACTGCTGACTCGGCGAGGGTCTTTTGATACTGCCAGTCCACGGTTCCTTCCAGGGTTACCCAGCCGTTCTTGACCGAGGCCTTGATACGGTCCGCCGGAATGCTGACATGGCTTTCCAACTCGTGAACCACGTCCCGTGCGATTTCCGGGTCCGTCCGAGAGAACAACGTTTTCACTTCTATGTCGTTCGCTACTGCGCGTACGCCGTAAACACGCTTGGCAGCTTTCTCGGCGGCATCTTTCTCCCAATAGCTGCTCACATATCCGGACAACGTTACCACGCCGTCTTTTACCGCTATGGCAATATCGCTCGAGCTGATCTTCGGATCCCACTTGAGCTCGACGATCACATCCTGGCGGATCTGATCATCGGTCCTGACGACAGGTTTCGCTACTGTTGCCATAGTGGTTTCCCCTTCCTTCCTGTTTGTACGGTTGACATGTTGCGTACTCCTTTGTGGCGTCGGGTGCTCCTGCGCCCGCGAATGTAGGGAGTGCACTCCAGGGGCCAGGACAATTCCCTTTCGTTGAGTGCTCAGCGCCACTTTCAAGCTAGAAGAGCATCGAGAATTGGACACGAATCTATCTACGCGTAGAACGCGAGCGATGAAGTAAGCCTCGAATCCTCAGGCAGACAACAAAAGGGGGCACGCCCAAAGAGCCTGCCCCGACCACGAACCTTCCTAACTCACTTTACCGGTGTGGGCGAAACCACAACGGTCAATTCAACTGGCTCGCCTGCCGGATTCACGCCGGTGACGTCGGACTTCTCCAATTCCTGAACGCTCGCATCCCCTGCGGTCTTTGACGGAGCCGCCATGTTCTTGGCCATTTCATCCCGCACTGAGAGAACGTTCTGATTGGTACGCTTAGCGATGGCCGCCGCTTGTTTGTGCGGATACACGAACTCCTCCCCGTAAGAATCGTACGGGTAGAACCAGGCTTTGACCGCCATGGGTGTGCCGGAAGGCCGTTCTTCAAACAGTATGAGTGGTTTTTCGGGCGGGTTCAGCCGATAGTCCGGGACCGCCAGGAGAGTCGCCAGAAGGTGTTTCTGGTCCTCGTCAAAGATCTGAACGATATTTCGATTGGAACTGGAGTCCAGGAGCTTGAACACGTAGGTACCCGGCAGGAGCACTTTGCCGGGAATCTCGACCGGAGCGCTGATTGTCACAAAAGTTTTCTTGTCATGCTCGTCCGCGGCCAGGCGGGGCACAGACCAAATGCCGAGCACAGATATGCACAAAGCCGTGATGGCCATTCTGTTGTTGAACACTATTTCGTTGCGCACGATATCCCCTTTCTTAGATGGTTCTGCTCAGGCAGCGATCCACGCATCTGCGATACCAAGCTTTGAAACGTTATTCTTCCACTTCGATCAACGGTTTAGAGAAATCTGTACCCGTGCCCACCTTGTACTTCAGTCGACCATTCGAGGCCAATCGTCTATCCATCGAAGCGAGCGAATGCCTCTGCCCGGCACAGATCTTTTATGGCCCTCAGCTTGCACGTTCATTGAAAGGACAACATTATGGCGACCTCAAGACAAACAAATAAAGATACCGTTGAGCCAGGCCAGTGGGCCGCGTTTCTCGCTCAGTTCACGCGGGATTATCGAGGCGCGCACGCAAGGCTGGAAGTGCTCGGCGAGGATGTGGGCTACCAGGTGATGACCGACGATCGACCGTTCGACGGACTCGCCGCGGACGTTAAAGACGGTGAGCGGTCCGTCTGGGTCACGTTTGGATCCACGAAGGAGGAACATGTCACTCACGGGGTTCACAATGTGACAGCCATCCGGAAGGGCCCGCCCCCGCCTGACGCGGCTGCAGTAGTGGAGATCGAGGCTGCGGACGCCGTCCGAACTCTGCTAACGGTGAGCCATCCGGAAGCGTTTGCCCTTCCACCGGCGGCGCACAAGTAACGTTCGTTAAGATCGCAGAAGAGCCGCTACATCGGCTTCTCCCGGCATTTCGGAACGCCTAATGGCGAAGACCTGCCCGCGGTGTAAAAGGGTCTGTAGTGCAGCAACGTTCAGCAGGTCGTAGTCTGCCACGCCGGGCTTCACATCCTCGCGAATCGTGTCATGGCAAAGCAATAAATCGCTCACGCGTCCTTCCTGTGTGTGCTTTAGGATCTCAGGAATCCTGAACGAGAATCGAGTCGTATGGCGGAGATCTTTGAACTCTTCGAGCACCTTGTTCAGTGGGGCGGAGAAACTGTGCCTCACGGTCTCGATGGCCCTGGCCAGCAGATCGCCCTGCGACAACCCGTCCGGCGAGCCGTGAACCGCGGGCTCCAGCAAGTGCGGGTAGCTGTTCACCTTACGATAGAGGGCTATTTCAGATTCCACGCCCGCGAGTAGTAGCGAGAGAATCTGACTTGCGAGGATCTTGTGTAGCCCTTTGTCGATCTCCTTAAAAAAGTGTGCCAGGTATTCATCGTGCCGATCGGGATCTGTGTTGGTGCCGAACATCGCTCCCTTCATCGCCCCGACGGAGGGACCGGCTGACGCTCGGTTGTCGAGCACGTGGTCAGGCATTCTGCTCTTCAACCAGGCATTTAGATCCTGGGGCGCGAGCGCGCCCAACGGAATCTCCTTAGCGGTACTCCACGTGCACATAAGCAGGCGCACGTGTTTCTGGCTCAAAGCAAGCAGGTAGAACTGTTGATCACGGCTCATTAACGGGAGCAGAGGCCGAATCTGGAAGCTGTCCCCTATCGTGACGAAATCCTTCGAGAGCTCTCTTACTTCGAAACAGCGCGTAGTATCACGCGATTTGAACAAGACAAGCTGGATTCCCCAATCCCCTTCCGCCGCAATCTGAGCGGTGAACACACGGAGCGGCTCAACCAGTGTCGCGGCCTTGCGAGCATCCATGCCCCGGCTGCTCAGTCCATTCTCTACATCTCGTATCGCGTTCTTCAGATGCGCCTGGCGTTGGACAGGATCGGGAATCGTGACGGCAAGGGTGATGCAGGGCCCCCGTCCTTGGGCGAGGGACTTTAGGTCGTCAAAGGAAACAGTTTCTGATATAGCCACCATGTTGGGACGAGTGGGTTTCTCGGGGATCGTCGAAAGAGTTCGGTTGGGAGGCATGATTACCTGCGTAGTGCACCTCCCGTGCCATATAACCGACACCTCGGAACTCTTGGCGTGGCGCTCGAGTTGCAACGATGATCGGTGTGTCTGATCTTGAAACGGTTTTCCACGCCGAAGGAAGCGGCACCGCGGAGGTCGAAACTCTCTCGGTCAAGGCTCTTCTGGAATCTAATGGGATCCCGACCGTCCTCGTCGGAGATCCCGTTTTCCCAAATCTGCCTTTCGAAATCAAAGTGGACGCTCATCAGGCCGCGTGGGCCCGGCGGTTGATCGCCGACGCGCAGTTGACTGGTCCAGCCTCGGCGGAGGCCGGTGAACGAAAGTTCGAGTGTGAACATGCCCTACTTCCGCCACAAGACTGTGACGACTCCGTCGAGTAGTCGGAATTCTTGAGATGAGGTCGATCTATGAGCACAGCAGGCCAGGTCGCGACGAATGCCGATGAACAACTCAGCCAGGCGGTCCTTTACGAGCTAGCGTGGGAGCCGGAAATTCCGCCCGGCCTCGCCGACGAGATCGCCATCGCGGTGAAAGATGGAGTCGTTACGCTTTCTGGGCTCGTACCGGACTATTTGGTGAAAGATGCAGCCGAAAAAGCCGTCAAGCGAGTCTACGGAGTACGCGCAGTCGCCAACGACCTCGAAATAAACCCAATTTCCTGGCCGACCGACTCGGAGGTCGCACATCAGGTACTCCTGGCCCTGGAATCCCATTTGTTTATCCCGAGCGAAAGAATCACGGCCACGGTCAAACGAGGATGGGTCACATTGGAAGGGGATGTAAAGTGGCAGTTTCAAAAGCGGCTAGCGGAGTCTGCCGTGAAGAAACTGAAGGGCGTACTCGGTGTTAACAACAATATCGAAATTCGGACCAAGGTTTCTCCTTCACAGGCCAAGGACGATATAGAGAAAGCTCTTCGTAGGAGCGCCACGGTAGACGCCAGGAGGATGACTGTCGAAATCGAAGGCGGCACGGCGAGGCTCTCTGGCTCGGCGAGCTCTTGGGCAGAGAAAGAAGATGCCGAGCGTGCCGCGTGGAATGCCCCGGGAATCACAGCGGTGGAGAATTCCATTACGATCGAGCCGTAAAGGCGGCTGGTCATTTGTTCTTCGCGCCCGGCACAGTCTCGAGTCCTCAAGAAGGCTGCTGTAGCGTAATCGGAAGTACACTGCGCTCTACCAATAGACGGCGGGTCTCGATCCGTCGATGCCGCAGGTCCCCGGCTTCATCCGCAGGACGGGAATTCGGTTGGCACCGAAGCTGCAAGCACGTCCGTAGCAGCAAGAAATGGCTCTGCTGCAAATTACTTCCTGGAGACACCAACAATGGCAACCGACATGACCGATTCGCGACAACAGCAGCGTGGCTTAAGTTCGACAGAAAGCCTCGAGAGGAATTAAGCAATGCAACTCGTTATAGCGAGAAACTGGTGGTCGCTCGTGATCCGCGGCTTGGTCGGGATCTTGTTCGGGATACTTACCCTGGCGTGGCCGGGTATAACGTTTGCCGCGCTCGTGATCGTATTCGGCGCATACGCGTTGGTCGACGGCGTCTTCAGCTTGGTAGGTGCCGTGAAAGCTGCGCGGACGCATGAGCGCTGGGGAGCGCTCGTGTTCTTGGGCGTGACGGGAATCGGCACCGGCGTGGTGACAATGCTGTGGCCGGCAATCACCGCGTTTGTGCTGATCTGCCTGATCGCGGCCTGGGCAATAGTGACTGGTGCTTTAGAAATCGTGGCGGCGGTGCGGCTGCGCCGCTATATCCAAGGCGAATGGCTGTTGGCGCTGGCGGGTATCGCTTCGCTCGTGTTCGGCGTACTCGTCATGATCGCACCACTTGCAGGGGCAATTGTGATCGCGCTATGGGTCGGCGCGTACGCGCTGGTGTCCGGAGTAATGCTGGTTACGCTCGGCATCAAGTTGCGTTCCTGGGGACGGCAGCAACCTGCCAGCCACGCCGTTCCGCTCCCCGCTCACTAAGTCCGATAAATTCTGGAATGGTCTGAACCGGCCGACTGCTTGGACGATCGCGTGCAATCGGAAACATGAAGGAGTCATACATGAAATCCGAAAGACGATTGCTGCTACTCGCCGTTCTTGTAGCCGCCCTTTGGTTGATCGCGGCAGGTCGTGTGGACCTGGGCGTCGCGGTGGTTGCCCCGCCCCCTCCGCCGCCTCCAGGCGTGATTGTAGGTCCAGTCGGATTACCGCCCGCTCCGGGTTACGTGTGGGTGCCCGGCTACTGGGATTGGGTTGGTGGCCGCTGGGTGTGGATAGAAGGACGTTGGATTCTGCCGCCACGTCCCCACGCAGTTTGGGTCGACCCGAGGATTGAGTTTCGTTGGCATAGGGGCCATTGGCGTTAATCACCCTGGAAGCACTTCCCGAAAACAAGAACGCTGGAGGCCCGATTCGGACTCTAGCCGGCCTCACGGAACCGCCTGCAAGTTGCTGTTTAAGGTGGGTTGGGTGGTGCACTCACCGCTTCGCGACTTCTCGAGGTTTTTACCTTGCTAAATAAGAGAGAGCTTCAGCCAGCGCCTCCCCTAGTGGCTTGTTGCTGAGCCGCTGCGAAGCTTCCTGGGCAGACTGCAAACTAGCAGCATATTCATCAGGCATTCCGCCGAGCAGGTAGATGCGCGCACTGCGCAGGTGTTCCAACAGTAAATCGGCCTCTTCGGAGTTCACTCCTCCAACAAAAGCGATCAACACATCCAGGCGTTTATGGTCTAATTCGACGTCGGCGCCACGCGACGCGGGCTTGGGCATAACGAACCTCCATTCAGTCAGATTCCGATTCCGCTAACGCCGCAGGCCTTCCATCCGATGCGTCCGCGATATCGTGCCACGTAAGAGAGTGAATCTGAGGCATTGATGTCGTAGCATCCCAGCATCTCGGATGCCAATAGTAGGCTCCTCGGCCAGTTGTTGTGCGCACACTCGCTTTCGCGACTTCTGCTGCGGCGTGTGCTAAGCACCCCCTCGTCACGCCGACCCATCGACGAGAAGCGTCGACAGACTGCATGTCCCGAGGTTGACACGCACACGGTGTAGGGCCATTGCCAACGATCCAAACACTTTCGGCGATCAGACCGTCCAGGGCACAAAAATGCACATAACCAAAGCAAGCCAATTGGAGGCTTTTGACAATGCGAAAACTGAAGTTTGGAATATCGTTGCTGCTGTCCGCTGGGATGCTATTCGCCGCGAACCCATTCACGGGCAAGTGGAAGATGAACCACCAAAAATCCAGTCAAACAAAAGGTACGCTGCAGAAAGACGAAACTATGACCATTTCGGACCAGGGCGACCAGATGGTAGTGGTGGTTACCGGAACCGGCGATGATGGCGCACCCATTGCGATTCACTACGTCGTCCCGGTCGGCGGTGGCACGGGACAGATGCAGCAAGCCGGTTCGTACAACGGAGTGTCAAGTCAGCGCGTGAATGATAACACTCGCGACACGACTTACACAAAGGATGGTAAAGAGCTAGTCACGGAGCACACGGTCGTATCGGCGGACGGCAAGACGATGACGGTGACGGTGAAGGGTATCGACTCGAACGGCAATCCAGTTGAGCAAGTGCTGGTCTTCGAAAAGGAATAGCGGCAGATACGACGAGCGGCGGGAGGGCCGAACGATCGTGATGCGTTACCTGAGGACGTTGTGGGACCGGCCGAGTTGGTTCGGTTTGATCTGATGGCGGCGGAGAATTGGCATTTCGCACCACACGGACGGTCCGTTCTCCTTTGATCGAGCAGAAAAGAGTCGTCCATGTTAACCGGAAATCATTTTAGACTAGAACGTGCCACCCTCGCCGTTGGCAGAGTTGATCGCAAGCGTCAGGCAGTCACAGTTCCAGAAGGCACGGTCCTCAGGGTTATCGTTGAGCCTACCAACGGAGATGGAATAGTTACCGTGCTGTGGAATGATCGATTCCTGGAAATGTCCGCGGTGGACGTGGACGTACGCGGAACCGAGATCGCGGAGCAGAGCGCAAGCGTTTAATCAACCTGTTCCTCGCCGCGAGGGAGCCGGATTCGGCAGCGCTCCGCCGGCCTCGTCGATCGGATTCACTGGACATAAGCGAAAAAGAGCGCACGGCCGAGCGCGAAAGTGGGGGCGGCCGGCCGTGCGCTCGCCCCGCTCCCCGCTAAGCCCAGGACCGCACGCTTCCCGTCTAGCTTGACCTTTCCGCCTTCCACCTTGACAGTAATGCGGGCGTACAACTCGGCGCTGCCCTTGAGCGCATCCTCGCTTCAAATCCTGGCGCACAGCCATATTGAAGGAGGCCTTACCGGCGTCGAATGGCAGATGACCCGCGTCGACTCACTGCCATCCCCGCGGCCGACGGAGTCGCAGAAACAGAAGCATAGAAGGCAATGGACGGGCGTGGCATCCTAGCTGCACCTTCATTAAACGAGGAGGCAAATCGATGTCCGGAAAAACGCAAAAGCACACAGGGACGGAGACCGCCGAATGGACCGTCCCGGAAATAATGAACGCCGCTGCACTTGAGCGGTTCGGTGGGCCCGAGGTCTTGTCCACTCACAAGCTGCCCGTCCCGGCGCTCGATCGGGGCGAGGTGCTGATCGCGGTCCACACCGCCGGAGTAGGCGTGTGGGACGCCGACATGCGCGCGGGATGGCTGCCGGGCAACCCCGCGAAGTTCCCACTGGTGCTGGGGACGGATGGCTCCGGCAAGGTGGTGGCCATGGGATCGCACATCCGTCGCTTCAAAATTGGCGACCCGGTGTATTCGTACAGTTTCGAGAACCCTATTGGCAAGGGTGGCTTCTATGCCGAGTACGTCGCCGTCGATGCCGACAAGGTTGCTCCCGTGCCGCGCGGGCTCGGCCTTTTGGAGGCCGGCGCCATTCCAACCACCGGTCTTACGGCCATTCAGGGAATCGACAATGCGCTCGAACTGAAACGAGATGAGGCGCTCATTATTCATGGCGCATCCGGCGGTGTTGGTACTCTCGCCGTTCAATTTGCGAAACTGCGCGGTGCCCGGGTGCTCGCAACTGCTTCGGGCGCGGACGGAGTAGCCCTTGTACTTGGCCTCGGCGCCGATATGGCCTTGGACGGACACAAGGACGATATCAAGGCGAGGGCACAGGCGTTCGCACCTGAAGGGATCGCCGCCGTACTCGGATTCAGCGGCGGTGAGCGGCTGGACGAATGTGTCGATGTACTCCGGCCCGGCGGCCGCGTCGCCTATCCCAATGGAGTTGAGCCGGAGCCGAAGAAAAAGCCGGGCATTCGCGTGATTCCCTATGATGCGGTCTCCGGGCCCGCCGAGTTCACTCAACTGACCATGGCGGTGGAGGCGGCGAAACTGAAGGTCCACATCGCCGCGACCTACACTCTCGGCGAGGCCGCAAACGCTCACCGGCGCCTCGAGCAGGGCCACGTGCTCGGGAAAATCGTGCTTCGAATCGACTGAGCATGCACTTCCCGAAATTCGGTCGCCTCAACTCGCGACCGGGTAGGAATTCGCCCATATGGCCTCGGCAATTGCAGACAACACACTCGTACGCGAAATCCAGGTCCGCGGCCCAAAGCCCCCCGGCCCTTGCGCCATGGTGATCTTCGGGATCACGGGCGATCTCTCGAAGCGGCTCCTGCTGCCCGCGGTGTACAATCTCGCGTCGCACGGGTTGTTGCCCGATCGTTTTGCCATCGCCGGGTTTGCGTCATCGGACCTCGACGAGACGCAGCTTCGAGAAAATCTGACGGACGATTTAGCACGAACCTGCGGCCGAAATTGCGATATCGGAAGGATTCGCTGGCTGGTTTCGCGCATTCGCTTCATCGCGTCCGATTTCGAGTCCGACTCCGGTTGGCAGTCGCTCGACAGTGCGCTGGATGAACTCGATCGCACCTACGGACTCGATGGAAACTATCTCTTTTACCTCGCCACTGCGCCGGAATTCTTCCTCACACTAGTGAGGCGGCTGGCGGCGGAGGGCCTGCTGGACGATTCCGGAGGCCACTGGCGCCGCGTGATCATCGAAAAGCCCTTCGGCCTCGATCTGGAATCGGCGCGCGCGCTGAATCGCGAGTTGCTGACCGTAGTCCGAGACGATCAGATCTACCGCATCGATCACTATCTCGGCAAAGAGACCGTTCAGAACATACTGGTCTTTCGCTTCGCCAATGGAATCTTCGAACCGATCTGGAACCGCCGCTATGTCGACCACGTACAGATCACGGTTGCCGAATCGGTCGGCGTAGAGCGGCGCGGGCGATATTACGATCACACCGGCGCGTTGCGCGATATGGTGCCCAACCACCTGGTGCAGTTGCTAGCATTGACCGCCATGGAGCCACCGAGTTCGTTCTCCGCTACCGCCCTTCAAAATGAGCAGGTGAAGGTGCTGGAATCGGTGCCGCCGATCAACCCGGACGAATGCGCCGCGTGTGTCATCCGTGGACAGTACACGGAGGGTACTGTGGCAGAGTCGGTGGTGGCCGGCTACCGTGAAGAACCGTTTGTGGACCCGAATTCCCAGACCGAGACCTACGTCGCGCTGAAAATCGCGGTGGATAACTGGCGGTGGGCAGGCGTCCCGTTCTATGTCAGGACGGGCAAACGCCTGCGCACGCGTAACACTCACATCATGGTTCAGTTCCGCAATCCTCCGCTGGCATTGTTCCGGCGCAGCGGCGCTTCGCCCCCAAGGCCGAATTCACTCGTGTTGGACATTCAGCCGCAGGAGCACATCTGCCTCGAATTCGAAGGCAAGGTTCCAGGTCCCATCATCGAAACCAGCACCGTCGATATGGAATTCGATTACCGCGATCACTTCGGCGTGGAGAATCGCACGGGCTATGAGACGCTGTTGTACGATGCGATGATCGGCGATTCGAGCTTGTTCAAGCGTGCCGATATGATCGAGGCCGGGTGGGGCGCGATACAGCCGATTTTGAACGCCTGGGCTGCGGGTCGCGGCGGTGAACTCCATCCGTACGCAGCCGGGTCCGAAGGACCCGTAGCGGCGGATAATATGATTCGACGTGACGGCCGCACATGGCGGGCGTTGTAAGTTGGCAAACACCGTCTATACCGTGGCGCGGCAAACAGATGACGATCCTCTGACTGAACTGGTGCTCGATCTACGCTGGACCTGGAACCATGCCACCGACGACTCGGACCGGCTGAAGAGTTGCAAATAACTCGGCAAAAAATCGGGTCGGAAACCTCAAGCCCGACCCGTCGTTTCAGATCTCAATTCAGACAAAGAAGGATGCTCTGACATCTCGAATTTCTGCGCGTGCTCACCCTCTCGCATGAGCAACGTCTCTACCCGCAACCCAACCCGAAACGCACCGGACGTTGTGGGTTTCGAGTACATCACCTCGCCAAAGGCTATCGCGAATCCCAGCTCAACTTTAACCCAGGTATCGACTGTGAAGTGTCTGTCAGTCAACAGACCCAATCCAGATCGTGAAATGTCGATTGCTTGGGCATCGTATTTCGCGCCTGTCCGCCTGTCAAGGTGAGACACTACCGCTGGCTGATTCGTGAGCGGAATCCGAAGTTCTGATCGCTTGTGATGCAGGGGATCCGGTGGAAAGTGGATCCCTGTACGGTATGAGTCCTTCTCAGCTTTGCAGAAGATCACTTGCCCGTCGCTATGGCAGTCCTCCGAGAACCAGACCCGAACCGGTTTTGGCGGAATGAAGTCCGGAACCTTTACGTGAATGGCTCCTTGGGAGATATTGACGATTGTGGCCACGATTTGGTTGTGGATATTCCCCATGGTCTCCACCCTGACTTCAGCCGGTCCATCCGCGATAGCATGGCTTGCCATGGCGATAAAGACAATTGCATGACTTATACCACCATTTGGAAGTTATTCAATACACAGCATCGAGTGCGGGGAGCAGTGTTCAGATTTAGGACGGCGTTGCAAACTGAAACGGTTGGCCCAATTTCACTGCGCTTCCGCTCTTGATAGTACGGATGGGGATCTCTTCGACAAGCGTGGTTGGCACCCGCCCCGATTCACTTCAGGCCGAGCAGGCGGGCAGGATTTTGCTTGGTCATCATATCGATCTCCGCCTGGCTGAAGCCCGATTTCGCCAGGACCGCCAGAGCCATTTGAAAGGCTTGGGCGTAGTTCACTCGGCCGGGTTGACCAAGATCGGTACTGATGACGATGTTGGCCGGGCCGAGCGCTCGAATATCGGCAAGCTTCTGCGGCCCGTAGTCCATCACTGGATTCTCGGCATTGATGACTTTGGGTCCGCCGCCGGTGAATCCTTCCCCGCTCAGCACGATCTCGATCAACGCGCCCATTCGGACCGCTTCCTTCATCTGCGCCATGGACATCACGAGTCCACCGTGGTTGGGGTGTTGGACGTAGATCTTTTTGACGCCGGCCTCCTTGGCAGCTCGGATCACCAGCAGAGCCTCCTCTGTGCTGACGTGTCCGGTGGACAAGCAGAGATCGTACTTGGCAACGATCTTAAGGACTTCCAGAACCTCCGGCAGCAGTTGTCCGTTGCGTGAGACCGCGACTGCCGTCGACGAGCGCGGATTGCGCGCCGCGGCGTCGTTTGTAGGCATGTACACCACACGCCCCCGCCCGCCGCGCGTCAACGCCATGGACTCTACGGCCACCGGATTGATGCCTCCCACCGCCTTGTTCAGCACGATGCCCCCGAAAATCGCGGTATCCGGGACCATTCGGGACACGAGATAGGCCCAGGAAGCGGTCTCGGTATTGTGTTCCTTCAGCACGATTCCCCGCATGCCGTAAATATGCGCGATCTGCGCCGCTTCGAGCGCATCGTATGCGCGCTTGTAATTCAGCAGCGCCGTCTCCGGCGCGACATGGGCGTGAATGTCGATCACCCCGGCGAGGCTCGGGGCGTCGTCCACCTGCGCGATTCCCACACCTGGCAAACCGAACAGCGAAACCAGAACCGCCCCTAGCGTGCATCCGCGCGTTTTCATCGTCGTCTCCTTCTAGTGAGCGGCCGCGCCGAAGTGCCGCTCCAGCCATTTGTTGTTTTCCATGCACACGTACTCCATCAGTTCGGTGCCGGGCTTCATGCGCGCAAGTGTTCCTGTGTATTGGAAAGGCTTCTCGTAATACTCGGGATCGGCGACGGTTACCTGGCGCGTCATGTGATTCTTGTCGATCATCTGGAAGCGCTCGACGATTTGCAGTTGTTCCCCATGGGCGTGCTCGGCGGTATCCAGATAAGTCATGGCGTTAAATCCCTTGGTTTCGACGACCATCGCGTCGCCTTCCCAGTGGCCGCGCGAGACTCCCCACCAGGATGGTTCGATGGACGCCGGCATGGGCGTGCCGTCGGTAGGGACAACTTTGTACACGTTGTTGGACTCGAACATGATCGCGAGGCGCTGAGGAGTCTGGACGATCTCGACGGGATACTCGGTGCCCCAGGCGCGCGTGTAGCCCCATGGCAAGCATCGGGCGGTCCAATCCACATGCCCGGCCTTGTCGTTCCATTTGGCCAGGCCGAGGGGAGTAAAGGAAATCGACGCCGGCGGCACATGCTTGCAGCCCTTAGTAATACTGCCGCACTCATTTGTGGCGCGCGAGAGGTCATTGGTGCGGGGGTGGTCCCAAACACCGCTGAGATCCGGCCTGCCGTTGGCCAGGCGAGGAATGGAGTCATCGGCCGTTTGGGCTTGGGTGGGTAAGCCTACGAGGAACAATGCGACGGAGAGCACCGCGAGTTTGAAAGGACGGGCCATGCTTCACTCCTTTTTCTTAATCGAGAAACTTTGCCTTATACATCTTACGTCTGCGGAAGAAGCGATGGTGAACTATTGCTACGATCCGATCGCTTGCTCTCCAGTCGCTTGGTTTGTATTCTACGGAACACGGTCAAAGGACGATTTTATGTCGACACGGCTCTATCGGCGAACGAAGCGGGCGACCGGGAATCTTACGCTAGCGATGTTACTTCTGGCTGTCCCGGCTTTCGCCCAGAGAGCTTCACCGCCCAAACAACCGGGATCGGCGAAAACACCCTGGACTCCCCCACGAACTGCGGACGGCCAACCGGATCTACAGGGAGTCTGGAGCAACGCCTCCATCATCCCGTTGGAACGACCTAAGGAACTCGAGGGGAAGCAGTTTCTCACTCCTGAGGAAATGGCGGCCTACGAAGCGACAGTCTTCAATCGATCTACCCGCGAGAAGCCGCTTGCAGCGGGGCAGGTTGGTACTTACAACGACTTCTGGTGGGATGGAGACTCTAAACGAGCGCCCAATTTTCGTACCTCCATCATCGTGGATCCGCCTGATGGCAGAGTCCCCGCGCTCACTCCGCAGGCACAACGGAGAGTCGATGCAGACCGGGCCTATGCCAGACAACATCCGGCCGACGGTCCCGAAGACCGCCCATTATTCGAGCGCTGTATTGTGTTCCCCATGACGGGACCACCGATGCTCCCCAGCTTTTACGACAACCATCAGTACGGCCCCCTCACGACGAACTATCAGATCGTGCAGACGCCCGGATATGTGGCCCTGCTCATGGAAGTCATGCATGAGATGCGCATCATTCCCCTGTATGGCCCCCTGGATGGCAGCCCTCATCTGCCGTCCGATATTCGCCAATGGAAAGGCGACCCGCGGGGGCACTGGGAAGGCAACACTTTGGTGGTGGACTCTACGAATTTCACAGATAAGACTCGGTTCCGAGGGGCCGACGAAAATCTGCACCTGATCGAGCGCTTCACCAGAACCGCTCCGGATATCCTCTTATACGAATTCACGGTGGATGATCCGACCGCATTCACCAAGCCCTGGAAAGGCGAAATCCCGATGATCGCGAGCGACAGTCCACTCTTCGAACACGCCTGCCATGAGGGCAACTACGGTCTTGCAGGGATCCTCGGAGGCGCCCGCGCCGACGAAAAGAAGCAAGCGAAATAGCCCGGGAGAACCGATCAGCCGATCCACAGCCAAACTCCGGCGGCGACAAATCCGCTGCCGGCGATCTTTCCAATCGTGATACCCGCCGGAGTCACTTTTTCCACCAAAACCAGCGCGGAGATGGCTGCAATCCAGACCAGATTCATGATGCCGCCGACAAATAGCAGGATCATCAGTCCCCAGCAGCATCCCAGGCAATAAGTCCCGTGGCGCAGGCCGAGCGCGATGGACTTCCACGCATCCCGCTGGAACCCTCCGTGGCGTTGCAGAAAGGCGAACGGCGATTGGCAATGGGCGAGACACAGGCGCTTGAGCGGCGTCCACTGGTAAAGGCCGGCCACGATTAGCAAAGCTCCGCTGAGAGGCACCGTGGCCATGGACATAGTTGGCGAGAGAAGTGTCGCGCGCTCGAGGAGCCATTGCGCAAGTGTCGCGACCAGGGAGAAACCGGTCCACGCCAGGAGATACCCGCTTACAAACCAGCCGGTGGAGGCGAACGGCTTACCATCGGAGATCGCGCGCCGCCGTACGCCTGCGTAAAGCAACGTTACCGGTCCGATGGAAGGCGTCATCATGCCGACCATCATCACAGTCCACATGACAAACATGAGAACGAAGTTCTCAATCGTCCAAGGCGCGCTCGCGGGACTCATGGCCATCCGAAAGCCCGTGGAAATCATCCGCCAGCCATGCATGTCCATACCGCCCATCTCCATGCCAGCGGCTAACCTGCTTGTGTACCACCAGGCGATGGCGGTAATGCAAAGCAGGGCAGCAGAGGCGACGACGCGATCGCGGCGGATGAGCCACTCTAAGCGAGTGTCTGACACTTTCGCGTGCTAACGCACAATACCGTTTTGGTTCAGTGCGATGTTCGCAAATTGCCCGTAGGAGTCCGCGAGCTCTACCGCGAAGGGCTTCGACGCTTTGGTCCAGCCACGCCCGATCTCCGCCAGCGTATACTCAAACCCGTTCGGCATTTCGATGCGAGCGCGGTGTTCGTTTCCCGTGACCGGATTCTTGATTGGCTCCCCATGCCCTTCGGTGACGCCGGGTACGACCAAGCGAGCTTTGCGCGCGTCTACATCGACCTCGAAGTCAATGGGAGCAAAAATCGGTTCGTGAACTTTCTCAAGCGTGGTCGAAAACACTTGAAAAACCGTCGCGCCGGGGTCGGTATCCTGCCCGGAAATGATCCGGAGCAGCGCGTTGCGTTGCTCTGGGCTGGCTCGCTCCTCCACCACGACAGCAGCTTCGCCTTTACCCTCATGGATCGCAGCCGGCCAGCGGAAGATGCCGACAAAGCGAAGGCCATCCAATCGCGTGGAACCGTGATAGCCATCCTGAATCTCGAAGCCTGCGACAGCTTGGCAAAAGCCGTGTGTCGGCAGTCCGTTAAATTGGCACGGACAGCCATAAGAGCAGTTGCAGTTCACGAACTCCCGTCCTTTAATCATCCATTTGGTATCAGGCATCGGACCTCACCGTACTGCGATGATACCGCCTTGTGCCTGGGATAATCATCAGGATCGCCCGTTTGTGCCGGGTGCGAGGCGATTGCGCGCCACGGCTGCCGATTCTATACTCTGAGAGGCTGGAGGACCAGATGAGAGGCATCCATGGATTGCGTTGGGCGGTTTTTGCGGCACTGGCATGCGGGTTGCCTCTGGTCGCGCATCATGCTTTTACGGCGGAGTTCGACGGCAGCAAGACCGTAACCTTCCGGGGAGTGGTATCCAAGGTCGACTGGGTCAATCCGCACATTTTCATATATGTAGATGTGAAGGACGATGCCGGAAAGACGACCACCTGGGAGCTGCAATCGCTGCCACCGCTATTCTTTAGGGGAAGCGGGCTCACGAAAGACTTGTTGCTAAGCAACAAACAAGAAGTGACCGTAACAGCGAATCCTGCCAAGGACGGCACCAAGGCCTATGGGTTCATGACCAAGTTAAGCTATCCGGATGGCCACGTGTTCAGCATGTCTCCGCAAGACGCCGATCCGAGCCTGCGCGGCGGGAAGAAATAAGGAGGAAGCCATGGCGTGTCGATTCTCCCGTCACTTCGGGCTGGCTGCGGGCGTCCTGATCTTGGCCGTGACTGCCCCGGCGCAAACCAATTACGCCGCGGAGGCGGCCAAGAATCCAGGCGCGGCTTCCAAGAAAACGCCGCGGATGGCAGATGGGCACCCCGACCTCAACGGCGTGTGGCACCACTTCTTCGGCATCGGCACGATCCAGAAGGTCGGCGAGAGCTTCGTAATCGGCGGTGCGTTCAGCCCGCAGTCGGCCGCGCTGTACAACGCTCCACTGGGCGATTCCAAGCCCGAGTACAAACCGGAGTTCGCGGCAAAAGTGAAGTCGCTCGACGAAAATCAAGTGAAGGAAGATCCGTCGCTGCATTGCATGCCGCCGGGAGTACCCCGGCTGGGACCTCCGCACCAGATCGTGCATAGTCCCAAACAGGCCGTCTTTCTCTATGCCGATAACACCGGAAATCAATGGCGCGTGATTCCGCTCGACGGGCGCCCTCACGGCACGGATCCTGAGGTCGCCGCGACTTACAACGGCGACTCGGTGGGGCACTGGGAAGGCGACACGCTGGTGGTGGACGTTACACGGCTCACGGATGAAACATGGCTGGGAGACAATGGCCTGTTCCATAGCCGGAAACTGCACGTCACGGAACGCCTCACACGCGTGGGAGACACGATTCAGTACAAGGTAATCGTCGAAGACCCCGAGGTTCTCCAGAAGCCGTGGACTCTATCGCGAACCCTGACGCTTCAGCCCGACGCGCTGGAAGAAGCTGCCCCCTGCGTCGATAAAGACGCCGGACATTACGTCTCCGCTGAGCATCACGATAACACGCGGTAGTTAAAGCAAGCCGGTCTGACCGCAAACCCGCACGAGTCGCGTGGCGGCGTGCTCGCAAGGCTGGCTTGAGTTTTCCGTGGGACCGTGATAACAATTGTCGGAGTTCGACTTCACTTAAAGGAGATCGCGCGCAAATGAAACTTTCCCGGTTGCTGATGTTAACTTCTTTCGTTTCTGCGTCTGCCCTGGTTGTTGCCGCTCCGGCGCCCACGGGCATGACTATGGGAAAGGTGGACGTAAAATCCGCTGGACCTCTGGCTTTTGGGCCCGATGGAGTTCTGTTCATCGGCGATTCGCTCGGGGCGAAAGTGGTAGCCATCGATACGGGCGATACCAAGGCTGGCGCGCCCGCTAGCGTGAACGTGCAAGGCATCGACGCCAAGATCGCCGCTGCGCTCGGGACTGCGGCGGACCAGATCTCGATTCGGGATATTGCGACCAATCCGGTTTCGAAGAACGTCTACATCTCGGTCAATCGCGGCCGGGGCGCCGATGCCAAAGCCGTCATCCTCAAATTAGACACGGCCGGCAAGCTCTCCGAAGTGGCGCTCGACAACGTGAAGTTTTCGGTTGCGGATCTGCCTAACCCGCCCGCGCAGAGCAATCAGAAAACCAACACCATAACCGAAGTCCGCTACGTCGATGGCAAGGTTCTGGTAGCCGGGTTGTCGAATGAGGAGTTCTCCTCCAACATGAAGGTTATTCCCTTCCCCTTCGCTCCAGCGGATCGCGGCGCGCTCATCGAGATGTATCACGGGTCGCACGCGCGCTATGAGACGAATTCGCCCATCCGCACTTTCGTGCCGTACACCATCGACAACAAGCAGTTTATTCTCGCCGCCTACACCTGCACGCCGCTGGTGAAGATCCCGGTGAGCGAACTGAAGAGCGGCGCCAAGATTCAGGGAACAACCATCGCGGAGATGGGCGCGGGCAACCAGCCCCTGGACATGGTCGCCTATAAGAAGAACGGTCACGAATACATCCTCATGGCCAACTCCTCTCACGGCGTCACCAAGCTCGACATGGCGAACGTGGGTAGCTACAAGCCCATCACCACTCCCATTTCCGATGTCGCTGGAGTTCCGTTCACGACGATTAGCGAACTGAAAGACGTGAAGCATCTGCAAGCCTACGACGACAAGCAGGCCCTGGTTCTGAGCGGGAACAGCGGTGCGATGAATCTGCGCACCATCGCTCTGCCCTAGTTTCTCGTGTAAAGAAGTTTCCAAAGTGATCGCAAAACTCGCGCTCGCCGCTGTGCTTCTGTCCCAGGCAGGAGTCGCGGCGAGCGTTTCCATTCAACTCGACAACGGATCTTTCAAGGTAACCGGCTGGACCGCAGCCGAACCCGCTGGCGGCTGGGATACTGTCTTTACTGTTTCCACAGGCCGGGATCTGCCTCCCTTGTTCGGGACGTATTCAATCGAAGGAGGTGCCCTGACGTTCCGTCCTCGATATCCTTTGGCCTCCGGCGTTACGTATTATGCCCTCTTTCACGCGCCAGGATCCGATCCTGTAGAGGCCACCTTTCACGGCCCTGAACCGGTCGCCGCGCCCCGCGCGCATGTCGTGGCGATGTATCCGTCGGCACCGGTGCTTCCCGCGAATCAGCTTAAGCTGTACATCGTTTTTTCCGCGCCGATGCAGGGCGGCGATTTTTGGCCCAGCATTCATCTGATCGACCAGGATGGCAAACCCGCCTACTTGCCCTTTGTGGGCCAAGAGCTGTGGAATCGCGATAATACCCGCTTGACGCTGATCTTCGATCCGGGCCGGATCAAACGCGGCGTCAAACCAAATGTCGATCTTGGACCGGTACTGGTGGAAGGAAAGCGTTACACGCTGATCGTCGATCAGGATTTCAAAGATGCCGATGGACGGCCCATGGCCGAATCGTTCCGGCACGAATTTGCCGCCGGCGCGGACGAACGCAGGGCGGTGGATACCGCGTTGTGGAAGCTATCCCCACCCAAGGCTGGAACACGGGAGCCTCTCGTGGTCCGGTTCGACAGGCCTTTGGATTACGCGCTTCTGAACGACGCTCTTCAGATACCTGGCGTCCCCGGAGTGGCCACTACCGGCGCCGGCGAAACCGAATGGCGCTTTCAACCAACGCAATCCTGGACGGCCGGAGAACATCGCCTGGTGATGGATATGGCGCTGGAAGATCTGGCTGGGAACCGCATTGGCCGGCCTTTCGACGTGGATACTATGACAAGCCCCACAGAGCGCATCACCAAACAGTCCACTTCGTTGAGCTTTCGGGTGCCCTAGGGCGCTCGACGAGAATTGTTAAAAGCTTACTTGCCGCGCTGCGCCGGAGGATTCGGCTGGCGGAACCTTGCCGCGTCGATCGCCACATTCGCTTGCGCGGAAGTAAGCTGTACTTCTGAACGGCCGTCCGTCCATGTGGTCACGACGTGAAACGGCACTTTGACTCCGCTTCCCGGGGCTTCCCGGTAATCGCTGTAATCCACCTGTACCGGCACGCGCCCGATGATCGTCTCCGCGTAGCGGACCTGCCTTACGAGCAGGCCAGACTGAGTATCGAAGTACAGTTTCACGGACGAGCGCCCGCCATTCGTAATCCCCTGCACGACGGTCACATCTTTATCGTCGATGCTGCTCGAACCTACCACCGGTCTTGTGATTGCCTGCTTGATTCCTGCCGGGAAGGAGAGGACCGCGTCGAGCCGGGCGCCATCCAGATCTCCGCCGGTTAGCGCGATCACAGGAAATGGCTTGTCCATGGCCGGCGCCGCCATCCATCCCGCACCGCCAGGACCGATCGCTCCGTCAAAGGTCGTGGTCCGGTCTCCAGCGTCCGTATGGACGACCATCGCGCGCTGATTTGGAGCCTTCGCATAAATGTCCACAGGAGCCTTGGGTTCGGCGTACCCCGCGTACTCACCCTTGAGTACGATGCTGGTGATCGCGGACGCCTTCTGCGACCCTCCGATCGCCTGGAGATACTTGTCAAACACCTGATCGGGCGAAGGAGCATCCGACGCCTGCCGTCGAATCTCGACCTCGTTGGGATCGGGAGTGGGCGGCTCGCCGTACTGTTCCGCCAAGCTCGGCGTGATCTTGGGAGCGCCTTGAAGATTACGATGGCAGGTGTAACACGTCACGACGCGCGCTCCCGCGAAATTGTTTTTATTGATGTCCTGCACCATCAGGATCATCTTGCGGGCCGTCGCTTTGCGGGGCGTGTCTTGGGCGTACGCGCTCCAATCGCCTTCCGTTTTCGGTTCGACGTGGCAATCCGCACAGTTGTAATTGGTGGCTGCGGAAATGAACCCCATCGTGTTCATGAATTCGTCGACTGGAATTCCCTTGAGCACGGTAACGTTCTTGAAGGCCTGCTCGGACATGCGCTGTCCGGCGGGCGCCGCTTGGCCGTGCACCGACGCGACAATCACCATCAACAGAGCGATTGTCCCCAGCGCCGCCGGCACGAGTTGCCTGGATCCGAGCTTCATTATTGGCACACGCGCTCGTTTTTATTTCGAGTCCCCGCCGACTCCATCGAGAGGGCGTCCTTGCCAGAACTGGCGCTCGATAGAGTAGACGCAATATTCTTCGCGTATGTCTCCGTACGCAGTCCCGTCGGGCCTTTTCCCCCACAGACCTTTTTGAACCTGCTGTGAGGAGTTCATCAGCTGCAGGACCTTTTTTCCACTCCAAGCCCCGGTATAAGCCTTGGGGTCCGTAAGCGTCATGCCGAACTCCAAATTGTCGTGATCCAAGCGCCGGAAACGCTCCTCGATACGCATCTGATCGCTATGGATAGAGCCGTACGGATCGAGCCATGCTCGTTCATCGTAACCAGTGGATTCCACCACCAAAGTATCTCCATCCCAATGCGCTGTCGCATATCCGTACCACCGGGGCTTCGCCTCCGGCCCCGGGAGCTTGCGCCCGTCCGTCCAAAGGTCGCGCCATACGCGGTCCCGTTCAAAGAACATCACGAATTCATTGGGAAGCTTCACGAATTTGTAATTGCTGTAGTCCAGAGTACGGGGGTAGCCGGAAGGGTCGCACTGGAACAGCGGATCATTCCAATCTTTTTGGTCCTGATAGAATCCAAACGCTAGCGGTGTGTTTCTGGCGGACGCCCTCGTTTTGCTCCACTTCTCTTTCCCCCACACAGTCATGGGCGGCCGATTATTGCCTAAGATTGGATCGAATCCTCCAGGGTTCTTCCAGATGCCCGAGATGTCATGCGGATCGAACGGGAGATTCGATGGCGTGAAAGCTTTCTGCGCTTGCTTCTGCTTCCCCTGCGCAAAAAGGAACGGCGCAAAAGCCGATACTGTCACACAAGCGACGAAAGAGGCTTTGTAGAAATACCTCATCTGGAGACTCCCTTCTTCCCGCAGGTCACGATTCGTTACTTCTCTTGCTCAGAGTCGGGCCGCTCGCGGGTGTCCTTGGGCATCTGGACTTCCACGGCTGTGTAGCCGGGCTTCACTGGAAGCGTGTTTGCGTCGACCGCCTCTCCACCCATTCCGCACCTGCCGTTGCCGCCCAGCCGCTTGCCGGTAGCAACAAACACGAATTGCGGACAAGAGCCGAAATGCCGGTCGCCCTTGGCCGGAACAAAGCTCACCAAGAGTTGGTCCCCGACCTTGAACGAATTCTTTGTCCAGCCGTTCGCCAGCGCGTTCCCCGGACTGACAGTCTCTACGCCCCAGACCTGTTCTTCGCCCTTATCGTTCTTCAACGAAAAATAAATTTGGACGTGGGGATTGGCAAATATGTATTGCGTCACCGTGGCCTTGGTCGTGATGCGATGAGTAAAGTCATAGACGCCCGCCGTGCCATGGTGCGCGAGCAGCGGAATCGCCAGAAACGCTAGCGTGACTACAAAAAGGGAAACTGCGAGTTTACGAATCATTGGATGTCTCCTGAATCTAAAATCCTACGGGTGCACTTCTCGCTTCGTCTCGGACCACACACAAATCCCCTCAGGCAGATCATTAAAATCCGAGCGAGGCGGCTTTTCTGTGAGTTGAAAAATCTTCTTGTCGCCTTTCCAAGTGCCGACATACGCCATAGGATCCGTGATATTCAAGGTCAGTTCCAAATGGTCGTGATCCACGCGGCGGTAGCGCTCCTCGACCGTCATCTGGTCGCTATGCGGCGAACCGTACTGGTCGAGCCAGGTAGCCGGATCAAAATTGTTGGAGTTGACCACAAAGGTATCTCCCTCCCAATGGCCAACTGCGTATCCGTACCAGCGGGATTCCGCGTCGGCGTCCGGAAGTTTTCGGCCATCCGTCCATATGTCGCGCCAGGCGCGGTCCGTCTCGAAAAACTGAATGACTTCGTCAGAGGCCTGGGCGAACCTCATCGTGCGAGGCGAGGGGTTCCACAGGACGCGCGGAAAACCGACCGGATCGCACCAGCGGATCGGATCGGTCCAGTCTTTTTCGTTGGCAGAAAATCCGTTGCTTAAGGAGGTGCCGGTTGGTCCCGTCTTTGTTTTGCGAAACTTCTCCAAGGCCCACGGCGTCATTTGCGGTCTGTTGTTGCTCGTTTCGTTCAGGGCGCCAGACGGTAGTCCCGTTTTGGTGATCTCCCAAAATCCGGACAGATCATGCGGGTCAAAGGGCTTGTTGGAGACCGCCGTCGCCTTGGCTTTTTGCTGACCGCTCTGACCGAAAACGGCAGGCGAGCAAGCTAGCCCTACGGTGAGGGCGATCATAGCCACCATGGAGCGATTTGGCATCTCAGGAACTCCCTTTCGCATGTTACAGAAAGCCTGCATCACGTAGGATTATACGTGTCCCCATCGTGGCGCACAAGCCAGCGAATTCGCGGTATTAACCGGCCGATTTTGCGTCGCGTGTGCGGCCACCCGTTTCGTCGGGCGGAGAGCGTAGATGGCTCGTTCACTGCTGCTTTAAAGTGACAGCCGGATCGACCATTGCGGCACGCCGTGCGGGAATGAAGCTGGACACCGCCGCGACTGCCAAAAGCGCGATGCCCATTAGTGCGAAGACCCGAGGATCGGCCGGATCGACTTGGAAGAGCAGCGAACTGAAGATACGCATGAGGGCGTAAGCCGCAGCGGTACCAATTGAAATTCCTGCCATCGCAACCACAACGGCGTGTCGCAGCACACCTATAACGATCTCGCGGCTAGTGGCTCCAAGGGCGATACGGAGGCCGATCTCAGAACGACGCTGGGTTACAGAAAAGGACAAAACGCCGTAGAGGCCGACTGCGGAGAGAAGTAACGCGAAGACCGCAAACGCAGTGATGATGATTGTCTGCGTTTCGCGGCCGGAGGCCTCAGATTCGAGGATTGTTTCCATCGTGCGCACATTTGCGACCGGTTGATTTGGATCGACTGCGAAAACAATGTCACGAAGGCTCGGAACGAGGCTGAGAGGGTCGGTAGACGCTCGGATGACGAGACTGCTCGGCCAGAAGAACGAGCCCCCTGGCGCCGCCTGCACTGGGAAGTACATTTCCGGACTGGTCGATCGTTCAAGTCCCATCTGCTTTACGTCGCCGACAATGCCGACGATCGTGTACCAAGGCTGGTCCCGCCCGCCGACGTGAAATCGTTTTTCTAGTGCCTCTTCGCCAGGCCAATACGTCCGCGCCATGGTTTCGTTGATGACGGCCACGCGTGGCCCGTTGACGCCATCGTGATCGTCGAAGTAGCGTCCACGCAAAAGCGGAACCCCCAACGTTTGCAGGTATTGGGAGGTAGCTATTCTATTGTTCACACCGCGCCTCTGTCCCTGACCGGGGAGCTGGCCCTCAATCGTAATCACATTTGCTCCGCCTCTCAGCGTTAGTGGAGGAAAGTTCACGTACGCAGCGGAGACTACGCCGGGTAGTTGCGAGGCGCGTTGAATTACATCGCGATAGAACTGGACGCGCGTCTCCAGTGAGGCCCCATATTTGCTTGTCGGCAATGCGGTCTCCAGCACTAGGAGCTGTTCTGCACGGAATCCGAGATCGACATTCCGAACTCTCGAGTAGCTGGCGACCATGAATGCAGCGCACACCAGGAGCACAATCGTTAGCGCTACTTCCGAAACCGCGAGCAGGTCACGCACTCGCCTTCGCGCTGTGGGTGCAGTTCCGCTTCTGCTGCCCTGCTTCAAGATGTCGTTCAGGTCAACCCGCGCGGCACTGAACGCCGGGCCGACTCCGAAAGCCAGTCCGGTTATGAGAGATACGCAAGCAGTGAATCCCCATACCGCGGGATCAAACGAAATTGAAGTGCCGTCGGGGAACGTGTCCGGGATAAGGCGAGCAAGAAACCGGAATGTTCCCGATGCGAGAAAGGCGCCTACCGTGGCGCCCATAAACGCCAATAACATGCTCTCGGTCACAAGTTGGCGAACGACACGTGCGCGACCGGCGCCCAGGGCGGCGCGCAATGCGATTTCGGGATGACGAGCCGAGGCGCGAGTCAGCAGCAGGTTAGCAAGGTTCGAACAAGCGATAAGCAGTAGGAGCGCCACTGCAGCCATCAGTAAATTTAGAGCGAATCTCAGCCGTCCCGCATAGTATTCCCGCAGCGGCAGCACGACGGCTTCAAGGCCCTTGTTTGTCTGAGGATATTGCCCTTGCATATCGCGGCAAATCAGCGCGATGTCCGCGTTCGCTTGATCGAAAGAAACGCCGTCTTTCAGACGCCCTACGACCATCAAATAATGAGAGCCGCGCTCTGCCAGTTCGTCCGGGCCGAACCCTGCCGCGACCCAGATGTCAACCCCCTGTATTGGGAACTGAAACCCTCTCGGCGAAATACCAATAAGTGTGTAAGGCTCGCCATTCAGGGTGAGCGTGCGCCCTATAATGTGCGGATCTGCGCCGTAATACCGGCGCCAGAAACCCTCCCCGATCACCGCCAGCCTTGCATCAGAAGCCGCGTCGGCCACAGAGGGGAAGCGTCCCAGAGCAGGACGAATCCCCAGTGTCGAGAAGAAGTTCGTCGTGATCCGAAATCCATTCAGGCGCGCAGGCTCTCCATCCCCGGTGAGATTAAATGTGCTGGACATCCCGGCCGCAAGGTCCGCGAAAGTATGATTGCGCGCCTTCCAATCCGCGAAATTACCAGGAGCTGGGTTGTTTTGAGCGATGCCCACCTGTGGAGCGGTTTCCCAGATGAGAGCAAGGCGATCTGGCCTTTCCATTGGAAGCGGACGAATCAGTACCGTGTTAACCAGGCTGAACAGAGCCGTGCTAGCGCCGATGCCGAGCGCGAGCGTAAGGATGGCCACGGCCGCGAATCCCGGATTCTTGCGGAGCGTCCGAAACGCGTATCGAAGATCCTGTGCGAGATGCTCGAGCCAGATCCAGCCTCGCTGATCGCGGCAGGCTTCTCTGAGTTGCTCGAGGCCACCCAATGCAAGACGCGCTTCGCGGCGTGCGTCTTCTGGCGACAGCCCGCGCGCGATACCATCGGCGATTTTGTTTTCCAGGTAAAAACTCACCTCATCGTCGAGATCATGCTCGGCTTGTTTGCGGTGGAAAAACGTTCGAAGCCGAAGAGAAATCGCATAGAACCAGCGCATCTAAACCTCCTTGAGGCGGATCACATTGGTGATTGCGGTGGAGAGGCGATCCCAGTTGGAGACTTCGGTCTCGAGCTTTTTTGCACCGGATCGAGTGAGGGCATAGAACTTTGCGCGGCGGCCATTCTCAGTCACCTTCCATTCGGCTTTGATCCACCCCTCGTGCTCCAGTTTGTGGAGCGCAGGATAAAGCGAGCCATCGCTCACGGAGAGTACGTCCCCGGAGATTTGTTTGATTCGCAGGCTAACGGCCCAGGCATGTAAAGGCTCCAGCGCGAGAATTTTCAGGAGTAACAGGTCTAAGGTGCCTTGAACGAGATCGGGTGGTTTGCTCATACTCTCGGTAACCGAGGTTAGAATACAACGCCACCCCTCGGTAGTCAAGGGGAGAATCGAATTCAAATCTGGAACAGAGGATTTGAGGCAGTACGGGAAAAGGGAGCGGGAACCAGCCCTTTTCACCGTTTCCATGAAGGTGTAGAATCGACTGCCGTATGAAGACAATTTTGCTCGGTTTAATAACCGCTTGTCTGTTATGTCTTCCTGTTACGGCGCACCATGGGACCAGTAATTACACCGGCGTCACGGAAACCATCACTCTGGAAGGAACCGTGACGGAGTTCGCATGGTCGAACCCGCACGTATTCGTCCTTTTCGACGTGAAAGGAAACAACGGGAGCATCGTCCATTGGGTGGGTGAAATGAACAGTCCCGGCGTACTGAAAGCCGCCGGATGGAGCAAGACAACCCTAAAAGCCGGCGACCAGATCAAGGTTACCGTTCGCCCCAACCGGTTTGGAACACCGGTCGGCCTCCTCAGCCGCGCGAATATGATGGTGAACGGCAAAGCGCTGCAGATCGGCCCGGAGCAATAGCGCGATGATGAAGCACTGTTGGTTCACATTGGCCGCGCTTAGCGTCTTGGCAGTGACCCCGGCCCTGATCGCGCAAGGACAGGGGAAAGGCAAGGGCAAAGCCGCGCAGCCGCCCCCGCCTTCGGTTCCGCACGATCCGCATGACCTCAACGGCGTCTGGAGGCGCGTTGGCAACGTGCTCACGATGAGCAGCGAAACCCCGCCTATGACCGCCTGGGGCAAGGCCAAGTTCGATGCCACGAAGCCCGTCTATGGACCGCGGGCGGTCGCTGGCGGGCTCGGGAACGATCCCATGAGCACTTGCGATCCTCTCGGCATGCCGCGGAACATCTTTCTTGAGGTTTCGATTTATCCGATGGAATTCGTGCAGACAGCGGATCGCGTGTATCAGTTCTTCGAATGGGCGCACTCCTACCGTCTAATCTGGACGGACGGCCGGGATCTTCCGAAAGATCCTGATCCGCAGTGGATGGGCTACTCGGTGGGCAAATGGGAGGGCGACACGTTCGTTGTCCGGTCACTCGGTTTCGACGAGCGCACCTGGCTCGATCACTTCGGCAATCCCGTGAGCGACGATATGACGCTGGAGGAGCGGTATCATCGCGTCGATCGCGATACGCTCGAGCTGAACATGGTGATCAACGCGCCCAAAGCTTATACAAAGCCCTGGGTGAGTGAAAAGAAGACGTTTCGTCTCGCTCCCAAAACCGAACTTCAGGAGCTCTTCTGCGTTCCGAGCGAAGAGCAGCGGTTCAATCAACTGGTGAGAGATCCGGGTTCAGGAATCGTAAAGAAGTAAATAGGATCCGCTACGAGCACTTGGAGCCATCAATTCCCTTGTATACGCGACGGAGGGTTTTGATACTATGTCTCGGGACGGTCAAGACTCGCAAGAGCACCAGTCAAGTTGAAAGGGGAATGTCATGAAACTGAATTCCATTCGTCTGGCGGCCGCGTTGGGCCTGTCTTTTGCCGCACTGTCAAGCGCACCGGCTGCGCGTGCAGAAGACAAGATGACTGTGCAGTCATTGATTGACCGCCAGCTGATCCTGGATCAGATCACGCGTTACTACTACAACTTCGGCAAAGCGGAGCGGCAGGCCGAAGAGACCTTCTATGCCGAAGACGGCGAGTTGATTCTCGGCACCAGGCACTACAAGGGCAAAGAAGGCATCAGGCAGGCATACAACCGCACCCCCGCGACGCCTCCGGCTGGAGCGGCGCCTGCTGCTGCCCCGGCGGCCCCGCGCGAGAGGACCGCTTTCAACGTGGCGATCGAGAATCCGCTGATCGTCGTGCACGGCGACACCGCCACCTCGCAGGTCATTTTCACTGAGTACCGCCAGGAGAAGGTGGGCGATCCGATGAAGTTTACGACGCAGGGAAAGGAATACGCCACCTGGGTCAAGGTAAATGGCCAGTGGCTCTACAAGACCCGCCAGATCGCGAGCGGCAGTAACCCGCCGGAAGGTTGGAAGGAATAAGGGCCGGGCTCCCACCGGCGATTTTCTCTGATCGCGGGTCCGAAATCGGGACTCGCTTACGCTACTGAAACCAACGCGACCCCGTCTGCATCCAATCAAGCAGCCAGTAGTTTGGTTTTAGCGCCCCCGTATAGCTCTCCGAATTGCTTCTGCGAAGTTTTGCCTCGGTAAGTCAAAGAAAACACAGTTCAAGCTCGGATATCGCTAGACGTGGCGCTTGCGACAGTAGCGGAGGGAAAAATGGATTTTAACCGGCACCAGTTACTAGAAGCGGACTCATTTAACATCATCTTGGACGAAGGACCGGATTCCCACGAGTTCCTGGACACGGATCCAGAAGTTGGCGCTGAAGCCGCGCCAACGCCGGGTGAGTCCTCCTACACCGACGATCCGGTACGAGTTTATCTGAGGGAAATGGGATCCGTGCGCCTGCTCACTCGGCAGGGGGAAGTCGAATTGGCCCAGCGCATGGAACGGGGCAAGCTGCGGACGCGAAAAGTGCTGTCGCGCTCGCCGCTGGTACAGCAGATGGTGATGGCGATCTACGAGGACCTGCAGCAAGGCAGGATCGATCTCGAGGATCTGGCCGAGGTCGGCGCCAAGGATGAGAAGAGCCGCCAGCGGAAGCGTACGGAAGCGATGCAGCAGCTTACGAGAGTGGCAAAAGCGCATCGTGAGCTGCAGGCGCTGGAGGCGAAGTTTGCGGCGACTCCACAGCGCCACGTACGTGTGCGTTCGGCGCTGTCTCGCGAACTAATCCGGCTCGGGATCCGGTTCTCGCAGGCGATTCGCGAAGTACCGTTCTCCCCTGCTCAGTGGAGCGCCTTCGCAAGCGCCTTCAAAAGCGCCGCCAGCACCTCCAGGACTCCGCAAATGCGCCGCTGGCTTCAAACACTGCAAAAGAGTGAGATGGAAGCCGAGAAAGCCAAACAAGCGCTGGTGGAGGCGAATCTCCGGCTGGTCGTTTCCGTGGCCAAGAAATATGTGAACCGCGGAATGCATCTTCTGGATCTGATCCAGGAAGGCAACATCGGATTGATGCGCGCTGCCGATAAGTTCAACTACCGTCTCGGCTATAAGTTCTCGACCTACGCGACCTGGTGGATCCGGCAATCGGTCAGCCGGGCCATCGACGATCAGTCCCGCACCATTCGAATTCCCGTTCACATGAACGAGAGCCTGACCAAGTTCATACGGGCCTCGCGCGAACTGGAGAAGGAACTTGGCCGTACGCCGACCAACGAAGAAATCGGCCGCCGGATGGACATTAATGGGCAGAAGGTCCAGGAGCTGAGGGCTCTCGGGCGGGATCCCGTGTCGCTCGACCTTCCAGTGGGTCGCGACGGCGAGTCTGTGCTGGGGGACTTAATCGAAGATCCACGCACCCAGGCTCTTGCAGATACGGTGTTCGAGTCCCACGTTCGCGAGGAAACCGAAGGTGTCCTAAGGTCCCTCACGCCAAACGAGGAAAAGATCATCCGCATGCGCTTCGGCATCGGCTACGATCACGAGCACACGCTGGGAGAAATTGCCCAACAGTTCGACTTGAGCCGCGAACGAGTCCGGCAGATCGAGGCGCAGGCGCTTCGACGTCTGCGGAATCCGGACACCGCGCATCGGCTGCAGCCGCTCATGAGCATTCAGTAATTCGCCTGCGGTCTCAGGCCGGTTAATGAGAAGCGGACCAGTGGGAACTACCTCTTTGACCGGGCGACTGCTTGTCGTCGCGGCAAAACTGCGGTTGTGGCGGCCGCTTTAGCCTGCTTCCGCGGGTGTATCAGCATGACCGTACTTGCCTGCGGTCCTTTGTCCCCCGCCTCCTCGGCGAACCCGATGCGCGAGCCCGCGCGCAGACGGTCGAAATGCCCATCCAGAACGCTCGACCGATTAAAGTAGATCCGGCGGTCATCGGTGGTCTGCAGAAAACCATATCCCTCGTCGGGGAAGATCTCCCGCACAGTGCCTTGAGCCATCTTCTGAGTGTGCTTCACGAAGCCCGTTTGACGGCGGGAGTAGTCCTGCAAGCGCCGTCTCATTTCGTGGAACGCCTCATGGATCGCCCGCTCCGGAGTCTTATGCCCGAGCACCGATTTCGCTTCCTTCCGGGATTTCTCGGTTTTGGCGTCTTGAAGCGATCCGTGGAGCGTCGGCGTGTGTTTGACTACCAGCTCGCCTTTGGGCAGGCCCAGGTCGATGCGCACGTAATAGAGTTTGCCGGACGCCGCGCGTTGCGGACGCTCCACCACAACGCGGCAACTGCTGATTCGATCGTAAAAGCGGTCCAGCTTGGCAGCCTCTTTTTGTACCAGATCCTCCAGCCCGGTCACGTCGTCCACATTTCGAAATGTCACTTGAACGGGAAGTAACATGTATCCCTCCTTGATAATTTGTCTTGTGCAGATTCAGGGCAACGTTCAGGCATACCGTTAGCTCGCTGCTCTCTTGACCGAAGGCCGCCGATGATCCAGCCAGCGGCTCAGCTTGGCCCAGGGCCAGGTATTGATCACAGACCTCGCTTAGATCCAGCCGCGGCGTGCTTCAAAAACGCCGTAGCGGATCTGGTCCAGCTGTGCGGTGCTATGCGCGTCCGAACCTATGGCAAGCAGGACGCCCGCTTCCTGCGCGGCTCTCGCCATCGAGTCGTTCAGGTCGAGCCGGTACATCGACCCGTTGATTTCCAGAGCTGCTCCGCTTTTCACCGCCGCCGCGATCACTCGTTCGAAATTCATCTCCAGAGCCTCACGCGAGCCAATCAGGCGGCTTGTCGGATGTCCCACGATATCGACGTGCGGATTGGCGAGAGCCACCAGCAAACGTTCCGTAATCTCGTCCTTGCTTTGGTGAAAGAGCGAATGGATCGACGCAATGACGATATCGAACCGCGCAAGAATCTTGTCGGGATAGTCCAATTGGCCGTCCGCCAGGATGTCGACTTCGGCGCCGATTAAGATACGCGGCGCCCGGTCCTTTCTTTTTCGCCGAAGCCGCTCGATTTCTTCGATCTTCTGCTCCAGCCGGTCCAGATCGAGCCCGTGTGCCACGCGTTGCGAAGGCGAGTGGTCGGTCAGTGCGATGTATTCGTAGCCGAGCGCGGCCGCGTGCTCGACCATTTCAGCGATTGTCGCCTTACCGTCGGAATAAGTCGTATGTGTATGCAGATCGCCGCGCAGATCCCTTGCCTCGATCAGTTCCGGCAAGCGTCCGGCGATGGCTGCTTCGATTTCGCCCTTATCCTCGCGAAGTTCGGGCGGAATGACTTGCATGTCCAGAAGGGCATACATCCCCGCTTCGTCCTCGCCGCCGACTCGCTTCCGGCCTCGGAACGCCCCGTATTCGTTGAGCTTCAAGCCGCGTTTTTGGGCCAGCGTGCGCAAGTGGATGTTGTGCTGTTTGGAACCGGTGAAATACTGCAGAGCCGCGCCGTACGACTCGCGCGCAACCGAGCGGACATCGACCTGGATTCCGCCCTCGATGATCACGGTGGCCTTGGTGTCGCCAATGCCGATAACCTGCTTCACTTCGGGGAGTTTCACGATCTGCTGGAGGGCACGCGGACCGTCCTTAGAGACGATCAGCACATCCAGGTCGCCAATGGTTTCACGCCGCCGGCGAAGCGACCCCGCCACATCGGCATGCTCGATGAGCTTGATCTTGCGAAGCTCGGAAAGAAGGTGTTCCGCAAGCGGGAGTGCGACTCCGATGAGCATCCTCTTCTGGCTGGACACCCAGAGTTCGATGCCACGTTTGATGTTGTCGATCTTCTTCTGGCCGAATCCCTTGAGTTGGACCACTGCCGCCTTTTTCAGACAACGCTCCAAATCCGTCAGACACCGGATATGGAATTTCCGGTGCAATAACGCGAGCGTCTTCGGACCGAGTCCCGGGATACTCATGAGGTCGATGAGCCCTGCCGGTATGCCCTTGCATTCCCGCTCGTAACGCTTGATCTTGCGGGTGCGGACGTACTCATCGATCATTTCCGACAGGTCTTTACCGATGCCAGGTATGTCTTCGAGCTTTCCATGTTCTGCGATAGATGCCAGGTCCTCTTCTAAGTCACGGATCGATACCGCCGCTCTTTCGTAAGCCATGATGCGAAAGCGGTCTTCGCCTTTGAAGGCCAGCACCCGTGCCATTCGTTCGAATATCCGGGCGATTTCTTCGTTGAGCATTCTGCTATGTCAAGACTCGCGGTGAGACTTGCACGCCAAGCTCCTATCTCTGATTGGGATCAGAAACCGAGAGATCTGGCGCTTAGCGCATCCAAGTGATAAATGCGGTGTGGACCGATTGAGCGCTTTGACGCACTTTATCCGCAGTTTGACCCAAGGCGGGCCGTCTGAAGAATGTTTGAGCTGAGATTTCGCGAGATGCCGCAGTTGCCTCGGTGGGTTGATGTCACAATACGGGCGTGAGGTCGACGCAGGAAGTGGAGGTCGAGGGGCGTTCGCTGACGTTGTCCAACCTCGAGAAGGTTCTCTACCCCAGCGGCTTCACGAAAGCTCAGGTCATCGATTACTACATCCGCATCGCGCCCTGGCTGCTTCCTCATTTCAAGAATCGGCCAGTCACCATGAAGCGTTTCCCTGACGGCGTGCAGGGCAAGGCATTTTATGAAAAGGACGCGCCCAAATATACGCCTTCATGGATTCGGACAACGGAGGTGCCGCGCCAGACCGGTGGCAAGCCGATCCGCTACGTCTGCATCGATGATCTGGCGACGCTGGTGTGGTGCGCGAACCTGGCGAGCCTCGAGCTCCATCCGTTTCTCCATCGTGCCGGCCGTCTGAATCAACCCGACGCCATGGTGTTCGACCTCGATCCGGGCGAGGGGACGACGCTGGTTACCTGCGCCGAGATCGGGTTTTCATTGAAAGCCCTCCTGGAGCGCAACGGGCTTCAATGCTTCGCCAAAGTATCGGGCTCGAAGGGCCTGCAAGTTTACGTCCCTCTGAACAGCAAAGTCAGTTACGAACGCACGCGGTCCTTTGCGCAATCCGTAGCCGTCGCGCTCCAAGCGCAAGACCCGGCGCGTGTAGTCTCCGAGATGGCGAAGAATCTTCGTCACGGCAAGATTTTTATTGACTGGAGCCAGAACTCAGACTTCAAAACAACCATCGGCGCGTACTCGCTGCGGGCCAAGGGCGATGAACCTTATGTTTCGGCTCCGGTGACCTGGGAAGAATTGGAGGAGTTGCAGCGTGCGGGTGATCCGAACGCCTTGCGCTTCCGCCCGGATGCGACGTTAAAACGTGTGCAAGGGAAGCCCGACCTGTTCGCTCCGTTGCTTGAAATGAAGCAGTCGCTGCCGAAGCAGTTGTCCGTCGAGAGCGTGGCCCGTAAGAGTGTCGTCAACAGGCCGGGACGGAGCGGATCGTCGAAACGTGCTGTTCACAAAGACGCTGTGCACGACGACGAGCAGCTATCCGGGCTGCCGCAGACCTCGGCAGGCTTCATAGCCCCGATGCTGCTGCAGCGCACGGAACGCCTGCCGGAAGGCGCCACCTGGCTGTATGAACTCAAGCTGGACGGCTATCGCGCGATTGCCTCCAACGCGAAGGGCAAAGTGCATCTGTGGTCTCGAAACGAAAATGATTTCGCAATCCGGTATCCATCGATTGCGAAGGCCCTCACTGCCCTGCCGGAGGACACCGTTGTGGACGGCGAGATCGTCGCGCTTGACGAAAATGGCAAACCGTCCTTCAATGCCCTGCAAAATTACGGCTCTTCAGAAACGCCCTTGATCTACTATCTGTTCGACGTTCCGGTGTTACGCGGTCGAGATCTGCGCGGGCTTCCCCTTGAAGATCGACGCGCGCGGCTCGAACATGACGTGTTGCCAACGCTGGCGGAGCCAATCCGCGCGTCGCCCATCTTGCCAGGAACGCTTCCCGACCTCATACGCGCGGTCAAGGATCAAGGGCTGGAAGGACTGGTAGCCAAGCAGCGGAAAAGCAGGTACGAATCCGGCGAACGAACTGGCTCCTGGCAGAAGATGCGGGTGAACGAAGGCCAGGAGTTCGTGATCGGCGGCTACACCGTGGGAGGCCGCACTTTCGACGCGCTGGTATTCGGTTACTATGAGGGCACGCGCCTGATATATGTGGCTCGGACCCGCAACGGATTTACACCATCTATTCGCGCACAGCTCATGCAGCGATTCCGGACCCTCGAGACTCCCGATTGTCCGTTCGCCAATTTGCCGGAGAAACGCGCCGGCAGATGGGGGCAAGGTCTGACGCTGGCAAAGATGAAGGAATGCCGCTGGCTAAAGCCGGTGCTTGTGGGACAATTCGAGTTCCGCGAATGGACCCCTGACAATCATCTGCGGCATTCGCGCTTTGTGGCATTGCGCGATGACAAGAAAGCCACCTCAGTGCACCGTGAAAACGCGGACCCATGATTTGTCGAGGGCGAAAACGAACAGCCGCGCTCGATCTTTCATCCTTTGCGCCTCTGTCTTTCCCGCCACCAGGTAAAACCGGCCCACCCAGCAACCGCCGCGAACGCAAACGCTTTTGATGTGGCACTGGCCGGCTCAACATGTCTTGAGGGCAACTGGACAGCGACGCGCGCGCTCAGAACGGCTCTCGACGGAAAGTGTTCCGAAGCGACTTCAGGATCCGCAGCTTTCGATCCTGGCACCGCACGAGGTGAGTCGGCGTCCATGCGTGAAAGCAACGAGCCGTGCCTGCGCGCGTAAGCTTGCGTGAACGCCGCCCCGAAAAAGAATATCTGGGCGGCGTAATAGATCCACACCAGCACCAGGATGAGCGATCCGGCAGCGCCGTAAGCAGAGCCGACATTCGCGCGGCCCAGATAGAAGTCCAATAGAAACTTTCCGCTTACAACTGCAATCGAGGTACCGAAGGCGCCGACCCACAGGTCGCTCCACGGCAAACGCTCGGAAGGCAGGAAACGATAGATGGCCGCGAACAGCAGCGTCATGATCCCAGCAGTCACAAGGAAGTTGATCCCCTGCAATATAACCGGAGGGAAGGCAGGCTCCAATAGGCCTCCCATTGCCGACAACACGGAGCTCAACAGCAATGAAACCACCAGCAGGAAGCCAATCACCAGGACCATACCGAAGAAAAGGAATCGTTCGCGGAGCATCGACCAAAATCCCTGTTCGGGCTTTTTCTGGACGTCCCAGAGTTTGTCGAGGGATTCGTGTAATTCAGTAAAAACGCCCGACGCTCCAAATAGTAACGTCAGTACGCCAACTAATCCTGTGACAATGTCGGTTGCTGTGGTGGATCCGTGGCTAATCATAGTCCGGACCACCTGGGCCCCCTCGGAACCCACAAGTCCCTGGACCTGGTTGAGCAGAGCCTGACTTGCGGCCTCACGTCCGAACACGATGCCCGCGACGCCGATCACTACGATTACCAGCGGGGCTAGGGAGAGAATCGCAAAGTAAGCCAATGACGCTGCTAACCGCGAAACCTCGTGTTTGCTCCAGCGTGCATAGGCCGCTTTAAGCAGTTCAGAAACTCGCGTGACAACTTCTTTCGGCGCCACTCTGCCAACCTGCCAGCCCGGAACTTAGTGACCAATCATATGTAGATGAGATCGCGAATCCGCGAATGAGCGTGCAACTTTTTCCTGCCGCTGCTGAACGCGGCGTTGGGTTGATTCACCCGCATTCAGACCGGCGCAATATCCGAGGGTCAGGCTGGCAAGGAGTCCGATCACAATGACTATGGTCGTTATGATTGCCAGCAGCGAAACGTAGAAGAGGAATGCTCCGACCAGGCTGACCAGGAATAAGGCTGCGACGATAAGCAGAATCCGCACAATGAGCGACGAGCATTTAAACTGCCACTTACCTCGCCTGTGACCAGGCTCCGGCTACTGTGGCCTCACACTTGCAACCTTCATCGCGGAGGCACACATGGACCTAAAGACGCTGTATTCTCTTCTCGCGGCAGAACACGCTAGGCTTCATGTGGTTGCTGCGTGGCCCTCAAGCATCTATAAGGACGTGCGTCTGCGGGCGATCCATTCCTCCATCGAAAGCTTAACGGCCGGGCAATCGAGAATTTCATTCAAGTGCATGGAATGCCTCGGATTGCGACGGGTGCCGGCGCCATCGTTCACGCGACCGACGCTACATCGCCGTTTCAGCAAGGCAGCCTAGCGTGCCGCGAGGCGAGCAGGTGGCAAAGTCGTCATGACAGACTCCGCAACTCAATCCGAACCCACAACGCAGCACCCCGTAGCACCGCTGAAGATTCTGCTGGCGGAGGACAACGCAGCGGATCGTTTTTGGTTGGAGATGGTTCTCAACAGCGCAAGAATTCCTTACTCGCTCATTCCCGTTACGGATGGCGAGGCTGCGAAGGACTACCTCCAGCAGCACGTTGACGATGAGTGGGACGTTCCCGATCTGGTGTTTCTCGATCAAAGCCTCTTTCCAGCACAGTGGGATCCGAAGCTTGGAATTCACGTGACTTGAAGTCGCGGC
>JADMIO010603929.1_pt1 | contig 70909 bp, 55 predicted proteins | sample 8958161 | NCBI WGS metagenome assembly JADMIO01 (sample SAMN16585339, study PRJNA669376) | soil metagenome | isolation source: Crop rotation soil | place: USA: Cullars Rotation, Alabama | collected 2011 | reverse complement strand
GCCGCGACTTCAAGTCACGTGAATTCCAAGCTTCGGATCCCACTGTGCTGGAAAGCGAACGCCGATCCCCCAGCCGTGCATCGATTCGAGGGACAACGCCTTGAGGATCAGCATGTCGATGCTGCCTCGGAGGAGATCCGGTTCCTGCGGATGCGAACGGGGACGTGTCGTCATCGAATGACCTTCGAGAAGAAGGGCATGAAGCCCTTGGCCTGTTTCACGCCGTTGTCGGTCACGGCCGTGTTCGTGATCGTCAGCTTCGTCAATCGGGACATCTTTTTCAGATGGACCAGCCCTGCGTCGGTGATCTGCGTGCCCGTGAGATTCAGGCCGGTGATCCGCGTCGAGTTTGCGAGGTGAGCAAGTCCCGCGTCAGTGATTGCGTTGTTCGTCAGGTTGAGTTCCTCGAGCTGCGCGATCGCGCCGATGTGAACGAGCCCCGCGTCCGTGATCTTTGTCTCGGCCAGAATGAGTTTCGTCAGCTTCTTCAGGCCGGTGAGGTGTGTCAGTCCGCGGTCTCCGATGGCGGTGCCTCGGAGACCCACGTAGTCGAGCCGTGACATCGCGCTCAGCGCCTCGAGGCCACTATCGGTGATCTGCGTGCCGCCAAGCTGAATCGCCGTGAGCCGGGACAAGTTCCTGGCGAGCGGGAGCAGCACCTCGAGATTGCCGGTCTTCGGAAGGCCGAGCTCGATCACGAAGCCGCGCTCGATTTTCATCGACGCGCCGGCCTGCTTCAGTTGGGCGATCGCCGCTTCGTCCGACGTCTGGCCGGCCACGATCGCGGATGCACAGAGCACGATGCCGACAAGAAGCGCGCGCACCGCCACCTCCTCTCCTCTTTGAGTCGAGAGGAAGCCTAACGTGCGGCCTCTCTCGAAGTCAAGAGGAGGCGTGGCGACTCACTCGTGCCGGAGCGCGGTCATGACGGGCACCCGCGTCGCGCGACGGGCCGGGAGATAACACGCCAGGAGCGCCAGCGCCCCCAGGCCGGCCGCGACGCTGATGAACGTGACCCAGTCGGCCGCATCGACGAGCGGAAGAAATCGAGAGAGCAGCCGGCTCAGCACGAGCGACACCGCGAGTCCCACCAGGATGCCGATCGTCACGAGCGCGAGCCCCTGGCCGAGCATCAGGCGCAGGACCGCTCGCGGGTGCGCACCGAGCGCGACACGAATGCCAACCTCACGCGTGCGCAGGCTCGCGCCAAACGAGACGACGCCGTAGACGCCAATGACGGAGAGAATCAGTCCGAGTAAACCCATCCCGCCGGCCTGAATCGCACCGACCCGAAAAATCAGAAATCCAAACGGACCCACGAGCGCCTGCGACATCGTGCGCAAGTCGGAGATCGGCATGTCGGGTGCGAGCTCGCGGATTTCTCGCTCGAGCCGAGGCGCCAGTGCGGCCGGATCGCCCGCGGCGCGCACGATCACGGTCCGGATCGACATGTCTCGGACGACCGGCAGATACACGTACGGCCGCTGCGACTCGAAGACGACGACGTACTTGCTGTCACGCGCGACGCCGACGACCTCGAGCAGCGGCTCGTTCGGGCCGTACGCGTGGAACCGCTTGCCGATCGGATCCTGGCCGGGCCAGTACTTCGCCGCAAACGATTCGTTCACGATGGCGTATCGGCGTGAGTTCGCGTGCTCGCCTTCGTCATCTTCTGTGAAGGCGCGCCCACGGACGATCGAGATGCCCATCACATCGAAGTAATCGTGACCGATGTGATTGATGAAGGACGCCGGCGGTTGTTCGTCGGCCACTGCCGGCCGGCCTTCGATGTAGATGGCGCCGCCGACAATCAGATAACTCATCGGCGGTGCGAGGCACAGCGATACGCCCTCGACGTCAGGCCAGGCACGCACGCGCCGCTGCAGATCCTTATAAAACTCGACGCTGCGATCTTCCGCGTACCCGACCTGCTTCGGATCGAGCCGGACCGAGATCAGCTTGCGCGCGTCGAACCCGAGATCGAGATCCTGGGCCGACGTCAGCGTTCGGATGAAGAGACCGGCGACGACGAGCAGCGCCAGCGCGCCGGCGATCTGACCGATCACCAGAACGCGCCGAAGGCGCTGACGATCGACGCCATCAGAATTCGACTTGCCTCCGTCGTGCAGGGCCGCGCGCGCGTCCGCCCGTGACGCGCGCCATGCCGGCCACAGTCCGATCAACACGCCGGTGAGCACGGCCGCGCTCAACGAGAAGAGAAAGACCTTCACGTCGAACGACGTGTCGAATCGCATCGGCAAATCGGCACCGAGATCGATCCGCGAGATGTAGGCCGTGCTGACCCACTGTCCGACCAGATAGCCGGCGATGCCGCCCAGGCCGGAGAGAAGGAGGCCCTCAGTCACCATCTGGCGCACGAGTCGCGCGCGGCTGGCCCCAAGCGCGGCGCGCACGGCCATTTCCCGTTGACGCGCCGTCGCCCGCACCAGCAGCAGGTTCGCGACGTTCATGCACGCGAGCAACAGCACGAGCGCCGCCACCGCGAGGCCGAACAAACGCACGAGCGGAATCGCCTCTCGCACGGATCGCATCGGCAAGGGGCGCGCCAGCGGTTCCGGAATCACCACCGCCGAGATGCCTTGATCGGTGTCGGGATGCTCGGCGGCGAGCGTGCTCATCAGCACGTTCACCGCTGCCTGCGCCTCGCCGACGCTGACGCCCGATGCCAGCCGGCCATAAAGCTGCACCGGCCTCGCCTTGCGATTGTGATAAAGCCAGCCATTCACTTCGGGCGAGAGCACGCCGTAATCGTCGAGAACGATGTAGCCGTCCATCTCGACGCCAAGCATCGAGCCGCGGAATGACTCAGTGACGACGCCGGTGATGACGGCCGGTGCGCCTTCGACGCGGACGATCTTGCCGAGCACGCCGGCATCGCCGCCGAAGTGCGTCATCCAGAAGGTGTGGCCCAGCACGACGTGCACCGGCGATCCCGAGCGGCCGTCAATGAGCGAGCCGGCGGCCGCCCGAACGCCGAGGCCGCTGAAGTAGTTGTCACTGACGGCGGCAAACCAGAACTGCGACGCCTTGCCGTCGGCGACGAACCCGCCCATGCGCGGCATGAAGCCGACGACCTGACTGAAGGATGTTGCCTGCGTCTGGATGTCCTTCATCTGCTCGACGGAAAAGCCAAACTGGAATCCGCCCGTCTCGTCACCCTTCGGCTCCGCCGCGATCGTGACGATCTCGTCGGCGTGCGGCAGTGCGAGCGGGCGGAGCGCGGCGTTGAGCAGACCGAAGAGCGCCGTGTTCGCGCCGAGGCCGATCGCGAGCGTGACGATCGCGGTGAGCGTGAAGGCCTTGTGGATCCAGAGGAAGCGAAGAGCGTATCGAAGGTCGCGCATGTGGACGTCTCATCATAAGACAGAGGACGAGATCTCGTCGTCTTGACATTCATGAGTGTACTCATGAAAATGTGAGTGCACTCATATTTCTCGACATCGGGCGATGTCCTGATGTGCACGCAGGTGGCGACGATGGCGACGCGGACGAGATCGGCAAGGACGACGAGGCGGCGGGCGGCAGGGTCGCCGCGCGCGCGCCCGGAGCAGGCTCCGCCGGCCGGGCCGCCGCCGGGCAAACGCGCGTCGAACAAGGCCGGCATCCGCGACCGCATCGTCGCGGCCGCGCTCTCGTTGTTCCAGTCACGCGGGTTTGACGAGACGACCACACGCGCGATCGCGCGCAAAGCCGGCATCGCCGAAGGCACGGTCTTCAATTACTTCCGGACCAAGGAGGACATCGCGCTGCATTTCTTCGAGCTCGAGGTCGATCACGCCATCGCCGCCGTGCGATCGGTGCCCGCACTCCGCCGCGCGCCGCTGGAAGAGAAGCTCTTCGCGCTGATCCAGCATCAGTTCGAGTACCTCGCGCCCTACGAGCGATTCATCGCCACGGCCTGCATTGAAGCGCTGAAGCCCTCGTCGAAGCTCGGGTTCTTCAGTCATCGAGCGCAGGCGCTGCGCCATCGCTACGTGGCATTCGTGGAAGAGCTGTTCCAGGAGTCGATGCCGCCGAAGACGCTGCAGGCGATCGGATGGTGGGCGCCGGATGCCTTCTGGATTTACTACATCGGCGCGTTGTTGTTCTGGCTGCACGACACGTCGGCTCGCAAGCAGAAGACGCTGGCGTTTCTGGATCGCACGCTCAAGCTCGGCGTCGGCATGCTGACAAAGGCCGGGTAATGCCGGCGCGCAGCAGTCCTGCCAAGCGCGCGTTGAAGATGGCGCGCATGAGCGCCGGCGTCGCCGGGAGCTATCTCGGGTATCTCGTCCAGCGCGCATTTCTCGGCGAGGACGCACGTGAGTCGCGTCTCAAGGTGGCACACGGACGCGCGGCCCGTCGCGTGCGCGATGATCTCCAGTCATTGCGTGGGCCCGCGATGAAACTGGGCCAGGCCTTGAGTCTGCAGAGCGGCGTGCTGCCGGAAGAAACGCTGCTCGAGCTGTCGAAGCTCCAGCGCGATGCGCCGCCGATGCACGCCACGCTGATGCGCGTGCAGTTCAGGGCGAGCATGGGTCGCGATCCCGAAGATCTCTTCAAGACGTTCGAGCCCGAGCCATTCGCGGCGGCATCGCTCGGACAAGTCCATCGCGCGACGACGCGTCGCGGCGAGGACGTCGCCGTGAAAATCCAGTACCCGGGCATCCGCGAGGCGATCGAGCACGACTTCGCCTGGTTCCGCACCGTCTCACGGCCGGCACAGATCTCAGGGCATCTGCCGAAGAAAGCCATCGACGAACTCCAGCGTCAAATCATCGCGGAGACCGACTACGCGGCCGAAGCGGCGAACATCGATGCGTTTCGCACGCGCCTCACGCCGCTCGCGTATGTCACGGTGCCGCATGTGTATCGCGAGTTGTCCTCGGGTCAGGTACTGACGATGTCACGCATCGAGGGCCGGCACCTCGATGAGTTCCTCGCGCGTCGTCCTTCGCAGAAGCTGCGGGACCTCATTGGTGAGCGGCTGTTCGAGCTCTTCTACTTTCAGGTGCTGAAGACCGGCGCGTTTCACGCGGACCCGCATCCCGGCAACTACCTGTTCGGCGATGACGGCACGATCGGGATGGTGGATTTCGGATGTGTCAAGAGACTCACGCCAGCGTTCGTCGCGGATCTCCGCAGCATCTATTTGTATGCGGGCGATCGCCGTTCCCGGCATTTCGAGTCGCTGCTCGAGAAGCGCCACGCGCTGTTCGGCGACAAATTCCGTCCGGCCGCTCGCCGCGCGCTGATGGACTTCGCGGAACATTTCTACCGCAAGGTGTATCCGCCGGAGCGCGCACGTGAAAACGAGCCGTTCGACTTCGGCAAGTCCACCGCGCTGCAGGACTACCTGCGCGAGTCGAACAAGCTGATGAAGGCGAAGGGCGTGATGACGGAGTACGTATTTCTGGCGCGATGTGAAGTCGGTCTGTACCACACGCTGCAGCGGCTCCGCGCACGCGTGCACACGAGCCGCATCGTCCGGCAGTTTCTCGATCGCCCGGAGTGATGGCCGGCTTCTTCGCGAAGTCGAGTCGCGCGCGCCCGTCGCGTCGGACCGGGTTTGGCCGATCCGCTAGACTCACCACTGCGATGAAACTGGCGCGCGTGATCCTGTTCACCAACAACATGACGGCGATGAGCCGTTACTACAGGGACGTGCTCGGTCTCGAGCAAGTCACCGACGAAAAGGGCTGGCAGGAGTTCGACGCCGGCGGCGCGCGGATCGCGCTGCATTCCGGACCTCCGTCGCCAGGGCGTAAGGGGCCGAAGATCGTGTTCTACGCTCGTGATGTTGCTCGCGTGCGCGAGGCGCTGGTAGCCCGCGGCGCGACGCTCGGCAAGGTCCGTCAGGCTGGAGACTTCTGTCTCTGCGACGGCAAGGATCCCGACGGCAATCCCATTCAGTTGTCGAGCCGCTGACTCACGGACAGGTCGCCTCAGCTTCTCAGTACGAGCGGGAAGTAGCGCGATTATGATGTCGGCCGCGGCCATGATTGGTCAGAAACTCGGGCGCTACGAGGTCGTGGCGAAGCTGGGCGAAGGCGGCATGGGTGTCGTTTACCGCGGCCGCGATACCGAGCTCGATCGTCTCGTCGCGATCAAAGTCCTGCCATCTGAATTGACGCAATCGCCGGCAGCGCTCGAGCGATTCCAGCGCGAGGCCCGCATCATCGCCGGGCTCAATCATCAGCACATCTGCACGGTGCACGACGTCGGTCGATCGGCCTCGAGCGATGGGCGCGACGACACGTACTTCATCGTGATGGAGCTGCTTGAGGGTGAGACGCTCGAGCAGCGCATTGCGCGCGGGCCGATCGATGTCCCCGAGCTCGTGGCGATTGGCACTGCTGTCGCCGATGCGCTCGCCGCGGCGCACGGGCAGGGCATCGTGCACCGCGATATCAAGCCCGCCAACATTTTTCTCACGCCGCGAGGACCCAAAATCCTGGACTTCGGCATCGCCAAGACGGTCACGAGCCCGAAGGTCTCGGACTCGTCGGCCGAAACTGCCGCGTTGCTGACCGGTCCCGGAGTCGCCCTCGGGACCGTCGCGTACATGTCGCCGGAACAGATCCGCGGTGAAGAGCTCGACGCACGAAGCGATCTCTTCTCGCTCGGTCTCGTGCTGTACGAAATGGCCACGGCCGTCCGTACGTTCGATCGCCCGTCGGCGATGGCGATCGCAGGGGCGATTCTCCACGAGGCGCCGACGCCGCCGCGAAAGCTCCGGCCGGATCTGCCGGCACCCTTCGAACAGATCATCCTCACCGCGCTCGACAAGGACCGCGCGGTTCGATCGCAGACGGCATCAGAGATCCGCGCGGCGCTCGTGCGGATGACGCGCGAGTCCACGGCCGTGGTCACCGCGCCGAGGCGCACGGACTGGCGAAGAGCGGTGATGGGCGCGGCACTGGTGTTGGCCGTGAGCGCCGCTGCCTGGTACGGGATTCGGCACTGGACTGCCGGCAGTTGGTCGGACAAGTTCACGATCCGTACGATCACCGACACCGGCCTCGCGGAACGTGCCGCGATTTCTCCGGACGGCACCTTCGTCGTGTATGTCAATCACGACGGCCCTGGAGAAAGTTTGTGGCTGGCGCAGACACGTTCGAGCGGCAAGACGGAGATTGCGGCCGCAGAACCTGGCGTCAGGATTTTCGGTGCGACGGTCACGCCCGACAACAGCTCGGTGGACTTCGTCAAGAATCGCGGCGAAGGGCACTGGGAAGTGTGGCGAGTCTCCAGAGTGGGCGGCACGCAACGATGCATCGTGAACGCCGCTGATTCGTTGATCGGATGGTCGCCCGACGGCCGGCGTTTCGCCTTTCTCAGACATGACGTCAGCAACGGCTCGTACGCGCTCATCACGGCCGACCCGGACGGACAACATGAGGAGGTGCTGTTCACGCGGACGCCCCCGAAGACGTATCCGTTGCTGCTGTCCATGAACGGCAACGGCGTTCAGCGTCCTTCATGGTCGCCCGACGGACGCGCGATCGCCATCGTCGGCACCGACCCCGAGAGCACGGCACCGAGAAAGCGCACCGCTGTCATCGTTGATGTCGGGACGCACACGGAGCGCGTCTTTCCCCTGACGGGCGCGCTCAATTCGATCGCGTGGTTCGACGCCAGCAATCTGGTGCTGACGTACAACGACATCACTGGGCCCGATCCAAGCGCCGCGGCCCAGCTGTGGGGCATGTCGTATCCGGATGGGAAGCTCCAACGGATAAGTAATGATGCGAGCCACTATCTGGGCGTCAGCGTCTCGGCGGCGGGCGAGGTAGTGTCCTGGTCGCGCACGCCACGTCCGTCGATGTGGATTGGCGACGGACAGACGTACGTCGGCGAAGAACATTCGGCGGCAGAACTCGGACTCGACCGCGCGTGGCCCGGAGCGCTTCGGATCACTTGGCTGTTAGATCGTCTGGTGTATCCGACGAAATCCGGCGCTCGCAATGTGATCGTCATCCGCGATTCCAACGGCCACAGGACGGAGACGGTCGAAGGGGCCAACCCGCTGGCCACTGCCGACAATAGATCGATCGTCTACGCAACAGACAGCGGGTTGTGCCGCGTTGGCGCAGACGGCCGCAACAATTCCTGCACCTTCAAGCAACGAGCGACTGCAGGCTGGGTGATGACGCCCGACGATCACGTCGTGTTTGGTCTGCAGGAACGTGACGACCCGACTCATTCCCTCTGGATCGCGCCGCTCTCCGGTGGCGCTTCGCAGAAGCTGGTGCCAGGCCCAGCCAGGAATCCCGACGTCTCGTCAGATGGCAAATGGCTGGCGTTTCTTTTTTCTGACAACGAAAACAATGGCGGACTCGCGATTTGCGAGCTGCCGGGTTGTCAATCGCGTCGCGTCCTGCCGCTGTGCTGTCCGCGGCCGCACTGGATGCCGGGCACACATGTCCTCGCGTATGCGGACCCTGACGCCGTCAATCTGCTCGCATACGACGTGGACACGGGGAAGAAGACGCAGTTGACGCACTTCAGCGATCTGAAGATCGGCGAGTTCGAGTGGTCGCGAGACGGCCGGCATCTGGCGATCACGCGCACGTCGCCGATTGTCGAGGTGGTGCTCTTCAGTCACCTGCGGTGATTGAATAACCGAACGCTGCATCTGCCCGTCTATAGACACCATGACCGCCATCCTCCGCGACCTTCGCCATGCGACCCGTGTCCTGCTCGGCACCAAGGGTTGGACCGCCGTCGTCCTCCTGTCACTCGCCCTTGGCATCGGCGCAAACACCGCGCTCTTCACGGCGGTCAATCAGTTGCTGCTCGAGACGGTCAGCGTGCCTGAACCTGGCCGGCTGGTGCGGTTCGCCTGGACCGGGCAGAACGACATGGTCCGCAGCTCGAGCGACTACGGATTCAGCGGCACCGACACGCGCGGCAATGTGCGCAGTACGTTTTCGTTCCCGATGTTCGAGGCGCTCAAGGCCGCGAACAGCACGCTGACTGACCTCACCGCCGGGCTGCCGGCCGGGCAGTTCAACGTCACCGAGAACGGTCATGCGGAATTTGCGTCTGCCTTCGAGGCGTCCGGTAATTACTTTCAGGTTCTCGGCGTGCCGGCGGCGATCGGACGTGTGTTCGGCGAAACCGATGACACGCCGGCGTCGGCGCCCGTCGCGGTGATCAGTCACGCGTACTGGCGCAAGCGCTTCGCCGGCGATCCGTCGGTGGTCAATCGCACCGTGCCGATGAACGGTCATCCGGTCACGATCATCGGCGTACTGCCCGCGTGGTTTACCGGAATTCAGCAACTCGGCAGCGAGGTCTCCGACATCTTCGTGCCGCTCTCGCTCGACGAGACATTCAGCCCTCCGACGCCTCTGCCGAACCAGACGGTCGCGATTGCGCGGAGGACGCAAGCGACGTACTGGTGGCTGCAACTGGTCGGCCGTCTGCGGCCGGGCGCGACGCTCGAAGGCGCATCGGCGAACTTCACGACGGTCTTTCAAACGACTGCGCGTGCCGGCATGCAGCAATATCAATCCGGTCTGTCAGCCGCGGAGCGAAGTCTGACGACCAATCGCCAGAAAGGCGACGCGGTGCCGGCGCTCCTCGTACGCTCGGCAGCGCACGGTGTCTACGAAATCAACCCGCAATCTCGTCGCTCCGCCGGATTCCTCAGCGTCGTCGTCGTGATCGTGCTGCTCATCGTCTGCGCGAACGTCGCCAATCTGTTGTTGTCGCGCGCCTCGACGCGTCAGCGCGAGATCTCGGTCCGGCTGTCGGTCGGCGCGACGCGCGGCCGGCTCGTACGGCAACTGCTCACAGAGAGTCTGCTGCTCTCGGGAGTTGGCGGTGGGTTGGGCGTGCTCGTAGCGATCGGATTCCGCAGCCTGCTGCCGTTCGGTAACACCGCACCAATCAACTGGTCCGTCATCGCGTTCGTCGCCGGCGTCAGCTTGACGACCGGCGTCATCTTCGGGCTTGTTCCGGCGCTCCGCGCCACACGGCTCGATCTCGCGAGCTCGATGAAGGAGACAGGCCGCAGCGTCACGGCCGGCCGCAATTGGTTGAGTCGGGGACTTCTCGTGGCGCAGGTGGCGATGTCGCTCGTGCTCGTGATCGGCGCCGGCCTGTTCCTCCGAACGCTCGCGAACTTGAAATCCGTCGACGTGGGTTTCAACTCGCGAAACCTGCTCACGTTCAGCGTCAATTCGTCAGCCAACGGCTACGCGGGCGATCGCGCGGCCGCGCTCTACGCGCGGATGACGGAGCGGTTGAGTGCACTGCCGGGAGTGCAGGCCGTCACGCTGACGCGAACGCTGCTGTTGTCGGGCAGCACCAGCACCAGCTGGGCGTTTCGCGCGGGCCAGACGTCGGAAAAGGCCACCGTCGAGGACATGTACATGATGGACGTCGCACCGACGTTCTTTTCGACGATGCAGATTCCGATTCTGCGTGGCCGCACGTTCAGCGATCACGACACGCCGACGACGCCCAAGGTCACGATCTTGAACGAAGCGGCGGCGCGGCTCTTGTATCCGGAGGGCGACGCGCTCGGCCGGCGCATCGGCGGATCGTTCGAGAAGTCGGGCGAGTTCGAGATCATCGGAATCGTGCGCGACACGAAGTACGACAGCGTCCGCACACCCGGGCCGCCGACGATGTACCGAGCGCTTGGACAGTCGAGCAACATCTCGCGAGCGAACGTGGTGATTCGAACGGCGGGGGAGCCGCTCGCCATGAGTGAGGCGGTACGCACGGCCGTACGTGAGATCGATGCGACGTTGCCCATCCAACGATTCACGTCGCAGACCGAGCAGATCGAGCAGCGTTTCGCGCAGGAGCGGCTGTTCGCGACCGCCTACACGTTCTTCGGCGCGCTGGCGCTGCTGTTGGCGTGCATCGGTCTGTTCGGACTGATGTCTTACTCGGTCTCGCGCCGCGTGAACGAGATCGGGATCCGGATGGCGCTCGGCGCACAACGATCGAGCGTCGTCCGCATGATCCTGGGCGAGGCGCTGTTTCTTGTGAGTGTGGGTGTCGTGCTCGGCATCGGCGGCGCTCTGTGGGCGCGCAAGTTCGTTGCGTCTGTGCTGTTCGACGTCTCGCCGACCGATGTGCCGACGATGCTCGGCGCCATCGGCCTCATCGTTTTCATCGGCGCGCTGGCAGGCTTCTTACCCGCACGCCGTGCGTCACGCGTCGATCCACTGATCGCGCTGCAGCAGCAGTAGGCGTCCATTAGCGCTGCGTGGTGCGGCGATGCGTTCCGAAGTCGCCAAGAACTTTCATCAGTGACGCCGGATCGACGGGCTTCGTCAGATGTGTATCGAACCCCGCGCCTGCGGATGCCTCCTTGTCGTGATCCTGGCCGAAGCCCGTGACGGCGATCACCACGATGTCGCGTCCCAACTCGCGGCGGATTCGGCGACAGGTCTCGTACCCGTCCATGCCGGCCATGCCGATGTCGAGTAATACGACATCGGGCTGGTAGTGCCGGATTTCCTGCAGTCCGCTTTCGCCGTCGAATGCGAACCAGCATTCTCCGCCGAGCTTCTTCACCAGCATGGACATCATGATGGCCGCGTCGCGGTTGTCGTCGATCACCACGACACGACAATCGATCGCGCCTGCGGTGCTGGGCGTGCGCACGCAGGGCGTCCGCGTCGACAGCGGCAAGTGAATGACGAACTCACTGCCTTCGCCCGGGCCGGCGCTGCGCGCGTCGATCCGTCCTCCGTGCATCTCCACGAGTCGCCGTGCCAGCGCGAGTCCGATTCCGAGGCCGGACTGCGACGATGAAGGGGCGCCCTGCGCGAACAGATCGAAGACGCGAGGCAGCAGCTCTGCCGGAATGCCGATGCCGGTATCCGTCACGGAGAGGGCGAGCTCGCGGCGACTGGCGTCCGGCCCGATGACTTCGGCCTTGACGCGAATCGTCCCGCCCGCGCTCGTGAATTTCGTGGCGTTGTGCAGGAGGTTCGACATCACCTGGATGAAGCGCGTTGGATCGACGTCGAGCACGTACGGTGTCTCCGGCAGATCGACGATGAGTTGGATCTGCTTCGCGAGGATCGCCGCGCGGTTGGCATCGATCGCGCTCGTCACCACAGTGCCAAGGAGCGTCGCCTCTTTCTGCAGCTGGATCTTGCCGGACGTAATGCGTGAGACATCGAGCAGGTCGTCGATCAATCGGACCATGTGTCCGACCTGGCGTTCCATCATGCCGCGGACGCGGTCGACGGCGTCCGGTGTGTTGCCGGCGACGCGGATCAGTTCGAGTCCCGTACGAATTGGCGCGAGCGGGTTGCGGAGCTCGTGGGCGAGCACGGCCAGAAATTCGTCCTTGCGTCGATCGGCTTCCTTCAGCTGCTCTGTACTCGTGCGAAGGGCGTCGTCGGCGCGTGCGTGCTCGAGGCGCGCCCAGATGCGCGCCGTGAGCTCGCACATCAACTGGATTTCGTCGTCGCGCCAATCGCGCGGTTCATTGTGGCGGACGGAAATCTGGAATCGCCACTCGTGATTGCGGACCAGGGGAACGACGATGAACGAGCGCGTGCCCAGTGCCCTGTAACCGTCGGCGCTGACGCGCGGGTCCGATTGTGTATCAGCGACGACCAGCGGCTGACCCGCCCTGAGCGTCGCGATTAGCTCGCTCGAGACGTAATCTGGAATTCGGTACGTGCCTCTCAAGTCCGGTGCGCCTGGCGCGTGCCAACCGTAGGTGGCCACGGCCGTCATGAAATCCTCGGTGTGCTCGGCGAACATGCATTGCGTCACGCCGAAGAACCGGCCGATCTTCGCGCCGACCTGGTTCATCGTGTCTTCGGTGGTCGTCAGGTACGCGAGATCGGCAGTGACTTCGGCGAGGAACGCGAGGTTGGCTTCACGGCGTTTGCGTTCGGTGATGTCGTTGAAGAGCACCGCGACGCGATGATCCTCCGGTGCGCCGATGCGGAAGGCGTAAACATCGTAGACGGCTCCGACCGCAGAGGCTTCATGTTCGAAGCGCATGGGCTCACCGGTCGTCGCGATACGCCCGTAGGTCTCGAACCAGAATTCCTCCTGAGCGGGCGCGAGCTCGCGGACGGTTCGGCCGACAGCATCAGCGAGTCCGGTCTGCCGCACGAACGCCGGATTGGTTTCGATGAAGAGGTAGTCAACCGCCTTGCCGTGATCGTCGAAGAGCACTTCAATCGTGCAGAGGCCTTCGTCGATCGAATTGAAAAGGGTTCGGTACTTTTTCTCCGACGCGACGAACGCGTTTTCGCCGGCGTCGCGTTCGAGACGTGCAGCAGCGCGAGTTGATGGGCTCATCGAAAAATCCGTGAGCTCTGGGGAACTCTCGATCCTAGATCGTTCTGGTGCGAGGGAGTGGTGAAGTGAGCGCAGGTCAGGCAGGTTCTGCCGGGCAAACTTTAAACTCAAAACTTAAAACTCAAAACTCAAAACTCAAGACGTCATGCGTTGCAGTAGGAGTAGCGGCCTGTAGTACCCTGCGCGGCCAGATGCCGCTGACCGCCGGTACTCGCATCGGTCCGTATGAAGTGATCAGCTCGCTGGGGGCTGGGGGTATGGGCGAGGTCTATCGCGCGACCGACACGCAGCTGAAGCGCGCCGTCGCCATCAAGGTCCTGCCCGATGCGGTCGCCCGCGACGGCGAGCGGCTTGCCAGATTCCAGCGCGAAGCGGAGCTCCTGGCCGCGCTCAACCATCCGAACATCGCGCACATCTATGGAATGACCTCGGAGGTCATTTCTGCTGGCGCGAAACACGAAATGACCTCCGAGGTCTTTTCGCCCGTCCGCGCGCTCGTGATGGAACTGGTCGAGGGCCCAACGCTCGCGGACCTGATCGATCGATCCGGCGGCATTGCCATCGCAGAGGCGCTGCCGATCGCTCGACAAATCGCCGAAGGGCTCGAGGCTGCGCACGAGCAGGGCATCGTGCATCGCGATTTGAAGCCGGCGAATATCAAAGTGCGCGCCGACGGCACGGTGAAGGTGCTGGATTTTGGATTGGCGAAGGCATTGGATGCCGATGTCGCGGGGACGGGGCAGAGCCGGCCCGGTCAAAGCGCGGCCACGATGACGTCCCCTGCGATGACGCAGATGGGGATGATTCTTGGCACGGCGGCATACATGTCGCCGGAACAGGCGCGCGGCAAAGCCGTCGACAAGCGTGCCGACATCTGGGCCTTTGGCGTCGTCGTCTACGAAATGCTGACTGGTCGTCGCGCGTTCCCCGGTGAGGAGATTTCCGATGTCCTCGCAGCGGTACTAAGGCAGGAAATCAATTGGCGCGCACTGCCGGCGGACACGCCTGCACGCCTGACGCGCGTGCTCGAGCGCTGTCTCGATCGCGAACCGAAGACGCGGCTGCGTGACATTGGCGAAGCGCGCGTCGAGATCGCGAAGATCGAAGCCGGTGCACCGGACAGCGTCGCGGTTCAGGCGGCCGCGATCGTGCCCGCCCGCCAAAGTGCCGCAGCGTGGCTTGCGTGGAGCATCGCTGGCGTCGCCGTCATCATTGCGTTGATCGTCAGCGTCGTCAGACGACCCGCCGATGTCGCCGCAGATGCTGGGCGCATTGTGCGGCTGCCATTCCTTCCGCCCGACAACGTCGCAATCGAGGATTTCAGCAGCACGCGCATCTCGCCGGACGGACAGAAGGTGCTGTTTTCAGGTCGCGGACCGGATGGAAAGCAGCAGCTGTGGGTGCGATCGCTCGACAGCTCTGACGCGAAATCGTTACCGGGAACCGACGACGCGCTCGAAGCATTCTGGTCCCCGGACAGTCGCTCGGTCGCGTTTGGCGCGCAAGGCAAACTCAAACGCGTCGATCTCGCCGGAGGACAAGCCGAGATCCTGACTGATGCGGCGCGTCTTGTCGGCGGCGCGTGGAGCCCGTCGGGTGTCATCGTCTTCGGCCCCGACTATGGCGTACCGCTGGCTCGCATCGCGGCGAATGGATCCGGCCGCACGGCGGCGACTCGATTCGACCCGGCCGGCGGCCGCATCAGCGGTGATCGATATCCCGAGTTTTTGCCGGATGGGCGTCACTTTCTGTACTGGAGCGGCAACGGTCTGGGACGGCAGTCCATCATGGTTGGCTCCGTGGATTCCACGGATGCGAAGGTGCTGCTGCCCGATTTTGCGCCCGCGCGGTTCGTCGCGCCCGGTGCGCTGCTGTACGCGCGCAACGGCAGCATCGTGACGCAGACGTTCGACATGAGTCGTCTCGAATTGACGGGCGAGCCGCGGCCGATCGCGCCGGCGCCGGTGGCCAACTGGGCCGGCGGCGGGCGCTTCAGCGTGTCGGACAACGGTGTGATGGTGCGCCAGGATCCTCAGGGCTACGACTATCAACTCACCTGGTTCGATCGCGGCGGCAAGGCCGTCGGTACGACTCGGAGTTCGATGAGCAGTCATCGCAGATCTCGCCCGATGGCCGCTGGCTCGCGTACGTCTCCGACGTCACGGGCGCGCTCGAGGTGTACGTGCGGCGGTTGATCGCGGATGGCAGCGTTGGCGAGGCGACGCGCGTGTCATCGAATGGCGGCACCGCGCCGGCCTGGTCGCGAGATGGGCGGCAGCTGTTCTTTCTCAGCACACCGGCCGGATTCTCGTCCACGCAGATGATGGCGGCGTCCGTAAAGCCTGGCGGCACGTTGTTCGAGTTCAGTCCGCCGACGCGGCTGTTCACGGTGCGAATGTTGCCGATTCAGCAGCTGACGCGCGACTACGACGTCTCGGCCGACGGTCAGAAGTTTCTGGTCGGCACTGTCGTCGGCGATCCCAAAGGCGCGCCGATTGCGGTCATTCTGAACTGGAATCGTTAAGACAACCGGCTACATCAGGCTCGCAGCAGCGTGACGTCCACGGACGGATAACGCGAGCGCAGGCCGGCATCCAGGGTGACGAGTTCTACTCCCAATGCCTGGGCGAAGGCAGCGAGATAGTCATCCGTCCAGAACAGGTGGCTTCGGTCGTCACGCTTCGAAAAGGCGATCCAGAGCGGCGCCAGCCCTCGAGGTTCCGGCACGAACTTGATGCGTGGATCACCCTGAAGTGCGAGGAGGAGGTCCCATGCCTGACGTCGCGTCAGCGCATCGTCGCCCGTGACGGCGCGGTTGGACACCAGGCGAAGGAATGCCAGCTCCGTCACCCGGCAGAAGAGCATTTCGTCTTCTTCGGCGTCGATAAATTGTTTCGCGACGGGATGATGGACGTGCCGCGCCCACGCGGCCGCGAGCCAGACATTGACGTCGAGAAGTTTCATCTCGACCTTCGGCCAGCACGGCGCTCACGGCGAGGTGCTGTGGCCATGTTCGCGTCGGAGTCGGCGAGGGCGCGTTCGAGATCGGCGTTCGAAACTCGAACGGGGCGGCTCGTCGCGCCTCCAAACAAGGGAAGTGTGACCTTGCCTTTCGGACTCGACGCGCGCCTGTCATGCAGTTGCAATTCCGCGGCGACCGCCCGAGTGAGCAGCGATTTCAGGGATTCGCCGCTCTCTGCCGACCGCGCCTTGGCGGCGCGCATCAGTTCCGGAGGCAGCTCCACGGTGGTGCGCATAAAAGCATATTACCACGGGTCCAAGTGTCCTCCTCGCTGTCGGGCCGTTGATCGTTGCCCCCAAAAGCCAAAGGGCGGACCAAACTTCCGGTCCGCCCGCGTTTCTGGCTTCTAACTTCTGCTTTTGGCTTTCGTCCTCTGGCTTAACTTCCTCCACCTTTATTGCTGGTGTTGGTGGCACCGTCCAGATACGTGTGCATCCACTCAATCCATCGGCGCTGCACATCTCGCTGATGGACGGGATCGGTCGGGCTGTGGCCGTACACCGGGTACGCGATGAACTGCGCGGTCACGCCGTTTGCGCGGAGGCCGTGGAACCACTCGAACGATTCCATGTACGGCACGCGGTAATCGCCGGTGTCGTGCAGGATGAGCGTCGGCGCTTTGACTTTGCTCACCATCGAGATCGGCGACTGCGCCATCTCGCGCGCCATCGCCTCCGGGCTCGTGTACGCGGTGGTGTTACCGGCGCTGTCGCCGAAGTTCGTTTGATCGAGCCGGTTCGTCACCGACGCGCCGGTGACTGCGCACTTCCAGATGTCCGGATAGTGGCCCGTCATCCACGTCGTCATGTAACCGCCGTACGACCAGCCGGAGATGCAGATGCGCGATTCGTCGATGTTGCCTTTTTTCTTCAGCTCTTCCATGCCGGCGATCACGTCGCGACCCGGGCCTTCGCCGGCGTCGCCGCGCACGCCGCCCTGATACGCGCGGCCGAGATTGTCGCTGCCGCGGTAGTTCGGCTGGAACACGATCCAGCCTTGTGCGGCATAGAGCTGCACGTTCGAGCTCCACGTCATCATCGACGCCGCGGCCGGGCCGCCGTGCACGTAGAGCACGAGCGGATATTTCTGCGACGGGTTGAAGTCCGGCGGATACGTCACGATGCCGTTCTCTGTGAAGTCGTCGTTCTTCCATCCGATGACTTCGGATTTGCCGAGCGGAATCGTCGCGATCTCGTCGTTGATCGTCGTGAGCTGCACGGGCGCGCTCGTCGGCGACGACATGATGTAGAGCTCCGACGGCTTCAATGCCGTTGTGCCTGTGAACGCAATCGCGCCGTCTTTGCTAATCGACATGTCGACGAAGAAGGAGGAGTTCGGGCTCACGCCGTGCAAGTCGATCTTCTGTGGATCGCCGCCCGCGAGTGACGCCTGCCAGAGCTGCACCTGCTGTGCATCGTTGCCGCCGACGATGATCGATTTGCCGTCGGGCATCCAGAGGCCGCGCTGAATGCTGATGTCGAGGCTGCTGGCCGGGCCGTTGGCGCCGCCGCGTCCGCCGCCGCCACCATTGCCGCCGCGACCACCGCGACCGCCCGCCGCATTACCGGCCGCCGCCGCATTGCCGGCGTTCGCGTTGTTTGCCGGTGGCGTTGCTGGCGCGGGATTTTCGCCGACCGTGAACACGGCGCCGTTGTTGGTGACGATCATTTTTCCGTCTGGAGAGAAGCGCGGGTGCGAGCCTCCGCCACCGCCGAGCGGTGTCATCGATCCATCTTTCACGTTCACGATCTGCAGTCCGCCGCCACCGCCGAAACCTCCGGCGCCCTGACCTCCACCGCGGTTCGGTGCGGGCTGCGCGGGCTGACCAGGTGCGGGCGCTGGAGCTGGCGTCGGAGGATTTCCACCGCGACCGCCGCCGTTACGCGTGATGACGACGCCGCTGCCATCCGGCGTCCACACGATCGCCGACGCGGGCGTGCCTGGTGGATGGCTGATTGGCATCGTCCACGAGCCGGACGTCACGCGCTTAGGTTCACCGCTCGTCGCGGACACGGTCCACAGATGCGTCGGCGGTTCGGCCTCGGTCATGGTGAAGTTCGTGTTGAGCGTGACTTCGAAGGAGCGATTCCACTTCTCGAAGCCCGGTTTCTTCTCGGGTTCATCCTGAGAGGCGTACGCGATCGTCTTTGAGTCGGGCGACCACGCGAGCTGCTGCGCGCCGCGCGGGTTGTTGGTCAGCTGCTTCGGTGCCGGGCCGCCAGGTTTTGCGGAGGCGACGAACACCTGCAGATGCTGCGCGCCGGCCGCTCCGGCGTTCGCGAGAAAGGCGAACTTCGTTCCGTCAGGGGACCATCGTTCGAAGTTCAGCCCGGTGAGTCCCTTCACGATCGTCGTCGACTTCTTCGTCGCGACGTCGACGACGTTCAGTTCGGGGTCGTACCGGTCTTCATCGAGGTTTGGTCGCGAGACGACGACGGCGATCGACTTGCCGTCGGGCGCGAACTGCGGGTCCGAGACCCGCGCGACTTTCGAGAAGTCATCGAGCGTGAACCGTCGCGTCGTTTTTTGCGCCGGCAGGGCGACGCCGACGAGGAGACACATCAGGGCAGTCAGCAGCAGCTTTCGCATAGTTAGAACTCCGGCCAGCATTCTAGCGGAGGAAGCCCGGAGGTCTCCCACCCAACCTTAGTCCCGATCTGTGGCCGATGAGCTCGTTCAATCGCGCGCTTCGTGTAGGTCCGCGAACCCGCTAGCGTAACCCTCGGGTCTCAGCATTATCGGACCGGTAAAACATCAGTGTTTTTGAAAAACTTTAATGTTGTATATACAACGCAAATGTTGTATCGTCATTTCGTGACGAGTAGCCAACTCAAGCGATGGCTGGCCCAAAGAGGCTGCACGTTCGAGCCTGGACGCGGCGGTCACCTGCTTGTCCGGAGGGGAGCACGAATGACCGTGCTGCCCATGCACGGGAGCGGCAGGGAGTTGGGCACCGGGCTGGTGCAGAAGATTAAGAAAAACTTGGGATTGCAGGGCCAATGAAAGGCATGCCTGAGTGCACAGGCGGAGGAGGTCAGATGGTTCGTTATCCGGTAGTTCTTGAACCGGACGATAACGGAACGCTGTTGGTGACGTTTCCGGATTTTCCGGAGGCTCAAACGTTTGGAGAGAGCGTTGACGACGCACTGGCGCGTGCAAGTGATGCGCTGGCAACGATTGTAAACGGGTATATCAGGTCTCGGCGACCGCTTCCAAAGGCGTCGAGCGGCGAGCACTACGTCGAGTTGTCGCCGATCAAGAGTGCAAAGGCGGAACTCCATGGTGCGATGCAAGCGATGGGCGTGACGAAATCAGAGCTCGGGCGCCGTCTCAACTGGCATCAGCCACAGGTTGATCGACTGTTGAACCTGACGCACAGCTCGCAGGTGGACCAGTTGGACGCTGCGGTTCGCGCGCTTGGCGGCCACCTCGAAGTGTCGGTGGCCGGAATTCCGACAACGGCACCTCGGAGGATTATTGGTGACCTTCCGAAGCATTTGGCGGCCGCCGCCGCAGTGACGCCCGCCGTGCAGCGGAAGACACCAACCAAGGTCACAAAAGGATCTGTTCCGCGCCCAACTGGTAGCCGGCTCGGGGCCAAAAAGAAATGAGTTGCTATGGGTGACAAAGTCCAGTTTCAGATTCACATTGATCGCGTTCATTTCACCGTTCACGTCGAAGCAATGACCGGCGCCGAACTCCGACAACTTCCGACGCCGCCGATCGGAGCAGATCGCGATCTGTTCGAGGTAGTTCCGGGTGGTGTTGATAGGAAGATCGGTGACTCGGATTCAGTCCCTCTCCGAAATGGTCAGCGGTTTTTCACTGCTCCTGCTCAGATCAATCCGGGAAGGCTGCGGCCATGAATCAGGCGTTGCTGCCGTCGTTCGACACCGCGTACCTAACGGAGCGGCAGATAGCATTCTCGGTGACGGCCGACGGCGGCATGACCTGTTTGGTGATCCCGTCGTTTCCGCTTCCCAGCGGATTCGATCGTTCAACTTCTGACTTGCTATTGCGCTTGAACCCCGGATACCCAGATGTACCGCCCGACATGTGGTGGTTCGATCCGCCGGTCAAGCTCGCGAACGGCTCAGTAGTTTGCGCAACCGAAGTAACTGAATCGTATCTTGGGCGGACGTGGCAGCGATGGTCGCGACATTTTGCTGCCGGGCAGTGGCGCTCTGGTGTTGATTCGCTCGAGAGTTTTCTTGCGTTGATCCGAAATGATTTGCGCAAGAGTGTTCAGGGTGGATGAGTAGTGCGTGTAACTCTTGTGCTCAACGATTCCATATACAAGGAGCTCATGTCCGCGGCGGCAGAACCGCTTGAGACTGCCGGAGTACTCTTGTGCCGAGTTTCCCAAGGACCGGGTTGCGTTCGTTTACTCGCGCGTGAAGTGATTTGGGTACAAGCATCAGCGTATGCCGCGCGTGAGCCCTGGGCGCTTTCAATTCGATCTGAAGGATACGTTCACGCACTGGGTCGGGCCGAGGAGATGGGTGCTGTTCCGATTTGGCTGCACACACATCCTGGAATCGGCTCCTGGCCATTAACGAGCCCGCACGATGCAGCAGTCGACGGCCAAATTGCTGACCTCTTCCGAATGCGGTCGGGGAGCGACTACTACGGCGCCTTAATCATTTCCCCGACACGAGACTCAATTGCGTTCTCGGGATTCATCGAAACCGGCGAGGGCGCCCGAACGCAAATGGAAAGGGTTTGGCAGGTTGGTGATCGATTCCGGTTGATCCCGTCCTTTAGTGACTCGCAGACTGGATTTTCCCAAGCGTTCGATCGCAACGTACGTGCGTTTGGCGAGGGTGTCCAGCGAACGCTTGGCGACTTGCGAATCGCCGTTGTCGGGTGCGGAGGCACGGGCTCTTCTGTTGCGGAACAGCTGGTCCGCCTCGGAGCGCGTCATGTGCGCTTGTTCGATCCAGATGAACTCAGCGAAAGCAATGTGACCCGCGTTTATGGTTCGCATCTTGCCGACGTTGGGCGACCAAAGGTCGATGTGTTGCGCGATCATCTCAAAGCGATTGCGCCAGATCTCGACGTCAGAGTTTTCTCGTCGGCAATCACTAGGCGCGAGACGGCGCTTGAGCTAACGGAATGCGATGTTGTGTTCGGGTGCACCGACGACAACGCCGGCCGGTTGATTCTCTCGCGCCTTTCCACCTACTTCGTTGTGCCGGTGATCGATTGTGGGGTGCTTCTGAGCAGCACAGATGGCGGCACACTAGTGGGCGTAGACGGACGGGTTACATCGCTTGTTCCTGGGCAGGCCTGTCTTGTGTGCCGCAATAGGATTGACCTTAAACGCGCTGCCGCAGACCTCTTGTCCCCTGGTGAGCGACAGCGGAGGGTTGATGAGGGATATGCTCCAGCGCTTGGGCGCATTGAGCCGGCGGTAGTGACGTTTACGACGGCGGTCGCGTCGTTGGCAGTATCCGAACTCCTTGAGAGATTGATCGGATATGGTCCTGAACCGCGCCCGTCTGAAGTGCTGCTTCGAGCACATGAGCGCGAGATCTCGACCAACGTTTGCGAACCATTGCCCCGACATTACTGTCATGAATCTTCAGGGAAGCTGGGCCTCGGAATGACAGATCCATTCTTGGAGCAGACGTGGCCAGACTGTGGTTGAGCGATTGGTGGCGCCGAGGCCAAGCGGGGCCCTGGCGCATCGTTGCAGAAGTAGTCGAGGCAGATCAGATACCCGACTTCATTCCAACGCATGGAGCGATCCGAGTTGGTTCGGCCCGTAGTGCGAAGTGGCTCGTGTTCGACTGTCCTTGTGGCAAGGGCCATCGAGTGATGTTGAACCTGGACAACCGGCGGAGGCCGGCTTGGCAAGTTCTCGAAGCTTCGCCGCTCTCGGTGTGGCCCAGCGTAGATGCAGATGCGGGCCAGCAACGGTGCCACTATGTGATTGGCCGTGGACGAATTTTTTGGGCGAGACCAGACAAACGAACGGTTCGTCCCTTACCAGACGCAGAGAAGTGAGGCGAGATGGCGGAAACTGACCGGTCCCACCGGACACCCATGTACGAAGCCATCCACGCGCTTCGATATCAGCGTCAAGCATCGATCCGAGCGATTCAGCGCCGCGATAGCACTCCATTCATCTCATACATCGCAGGTCCAAGCGCTGAAATCAGCAGACAAGATACGATCTATTTCAATGACCTTCTACACAACCTCCCATCGCCGTCGAATCTTGACTTGATGCTCCACACCCCTGGTGGCGATATTGATGCGGCTGAGAAGCTGATGGTTGCAATACGCGGGCGAGTTGGGCCGCTGCGGCTGAGAGTCATCGTGCCAGATTTCGCGAAGAGTGCTGGAACCCTGATCGCCATTGGAGCGGATCAGATTCTCATGAGCGACACGTCTGAACTTGGCCCGATCGATCCGCAGGTTACAAGTACAGACAGCGGCGGAAACTGCGTTCGCCACCCCGTCCAGGCTTATCTACAGGCGTACAAGTCACTCGAAAAACGGCTCAAGGACAATCCAAATGATGTAGCCGCTCAGGCGATGTTGGCGAAGCTAGATCCAGCAGTGGTAGTTCTGTTCGAGTCGATTAGAACCCGAGCAAGGAAATTCGCTGAGAAGCAGCTGAAGGCTGGCATGTGCCGAAATGGTGGCAACTACACAGCAATTGCAGATCAGCTGATTGATCCTGAAAGATGGCCAACGCATGGTCAGGTCATCGACTGGGAAGATGCGAATGCGATGGGAATCAAAGCTACGCGTCTCGACCCCACTGATGAACGGTGGACGGAGTACTGGCGACTCTACTGCTTGCAACGGCACGCGGTGAGAGACGGAGAGAAGCTCTTTGAGTCGGAGTACGCCTCCATAATCTCGAAGCCGGACGACTAACCGCAAAGTAGAGGAGTCTCCGTATAAGCGATTATCGCTGGCGACCAGTCGGTCCCCACTTTTCGACTCTGGTGCAACAAGTAGGTGCCGGATTGATGTTCACAGACTACTTAGCGGTCTACGCGGCCGTCTTGTCTACGTTGGTGTTTGCCTGGAACATTCGGCAGGCGCGGCCACGATTACGCGTAGATTTGCTCCCTGGCGTCGAAGGCACGGATGAGCCGCGCTTCGGTTACTACATCACTATTCGAAATGCCTCATCCCATGTGGTCCACGTGGCGGCGATCGGTGTGATGTACCCATATGTACGGGTCGGGCTTCGCGATGCCATCGAACACTTTCGCAGATTTAGGCGTCTACCGCGCCGCCTTGGCTGGGTGCATGCGAGCCTGTCGCACCACGGCCTCAACATCCAGTGCCCTGTCAGCATCGAAGCGCGCAACTCGCACAGCATCTTCATTCCTGAGGATTGTCTGGCGAGAATCCTCGCTGAGGCAAGCGAGCGCCAGCTGATTGCGTACGTCCAAGATCAGATGTGGAAAAATGTGTACTCTCGAGTCATGACCTGCCCGGAACCAGCGGTTCGTGAAGCCGTTCATTCTTGACGGCCTGATCTTGCAACTGCAGGTGTTTATGCACCGGTTGTGTCCAGTCGATGCGCGAGACGTCGATTCGTTCGACGAGTTTTGGCTAGGACACACTGCACCAAAGCCGCGGAACGGACTAGAGTGTTATTCCGAGCATAGACAATTGTTTGAAGCTAACGCACATTGGCGATTTTGAGCTGCAATCCCCAAAGACGGCTGCTCGGCCGACCAAGTGAATCAGCTAGATGCCAACCTTCTTCACGGTACTGCCGCTCGTTCATGTCAACTTCGCGCCGGCGACGGCTCTTGAGTTTTCCGGCGGGTTGAACGTGACCCCAATTCCGACGTGGCTGCATGGCCAGAGAATGCTTCAGGCTCTTAGCGAGATCGATCGCGGCGCGATCGAGTTGTCGACACACGCGTTTGTGTTCAGCTACGCCGCTGACGCGTTGGGCAGTCCAGATCCGGACTGGGATGGTGATGGGACCAGGTCGATTCAGGAGACGAAATGCGAAGTGGGATTGATGGCCAATCTAGCCCTTTGGTTGGTGCGGCCATCTCCAGCCTGCATTGCTGCCATCATTCACGCGCCGCAGTTTGGAACTGGCGCTCCGACAATCCAACAGGTTCTTACTCAACCGGAACTGCTGTGCCACCCACACGATCTAGAGGCGCGTATTACCAGCGACTCTCTCCCGCAAGCAGCTCTCCTGCACCGACAGTTGATCGAAGTTCCACGCGATACCGCTCTCTGGACCGCGCTTAGGGCGGCTTGGTCCGGTTTGCAAATGAACATCGAGACGATCCGATATCTGCTGTTCTGGATCGCGCTTGAAGCACTGTTCGGTCCGGAGGATAGCCGCGAGATCACCTACCGGATCTCTCAACGCATCGCGTTCTTTCTTTCTACAGATCGAGCGGAGGCTCGGCAACTCTTCCTCCAGGCGAAGACGGCTTACGGGTTTCGTTCAAAGATTGCACACGGACGCTGGTCAGAGGATCCGAACGCAACCCGGCGAATGGCAGAGGCGGAGAACTTGTTTCGGAGAGCGGTGATCAAGATACTTTCCGACGAAGATCTGAAACAAACTTTCTCAAGCCGGCAACGAGAGACGTTCTTGGACGCCCTCGTCTTCACCGGCCAAGCGTAACCGCCAGCCGGTGGCTGCCCATCGCCGTCACAGTCCTCCCTTGGACAGGGCAACATCTCCTTCATCGCAGCAGCGCTCTTCACACTCGCGCTCGGCATCGGCTTGCCCGACGTAGCTGCTCACGAAGTGAGCGTCTAGCAAAGGCGGGCGCCAACCGAGAGCGACGGATGCGCGATCAAGTCGCGGGCGTCCTCGGGAGACATCCGCCCGACTGTACTTGAGGCGCGGCTGAAGCTAGGGCAGGCACGGTCCGGTGGGCAGCGCAACCCGACGTAGAATCCGCCTGACCGTCTCATGCGCTACTGGTGGGTCAACCAGAACCAGACCTATCGCGCCGAGCTCAAGGGCAACTTCATGTGGTCGCCCAGGCGCGCAAGGACGAAGTCCGGAATCAGTTCTACGACAACATGAAGGCAGTCGAGCCCGGCGATGTTGTCTTCTCATTCCACGACACGAAGATCAGCTCAATCGGCGTAGTCACTGGCGGCGCGGAGACGGCTCCGAAGCCAGACTTTGGATCCGCAGGCCTGAACTGGTCCAACGAAGGATGGTACGTTCCGGTCTTCTATTGCGCGCTCGAGAAGCCGCTGAGGCCGAAGGATCACATCCAAATCATCCGACCCTTTCTTCCGGAGAGATACTCGCCACTTCAGCCAAACGGCGACGGACTGCAGTCTGTGTACTTGGCTGAGGTTCCGAAGATGATGGCGGACGCGCTGATCGGCTTGATTGGCCAACCGTATTACGACGCTTACGCAGAGCTGACCGCATTTCCAAGCTCACCAGATCTCGATGAGCGAACGGACGACGACGTCGTCATCACGGACGTTGGTCCGACGTTTCGTGAACAGGTCGTCAAGGCTCGACGCGGGCAGGGCGTGTTCAGGGCCAACGTCATGCTGATCGAGGAGGCCTGCCGCGTGACGGGCGTTTCAGATAAGCGCCATCTGAAGGCGAGCCACATCAAACCCTGGCGCACGGCGGACAACTCCGAACGCCTCAGTGGCAAGAACGGACTGCTGCTATCGCCTCACGTCGACCATCTCTTCGATCAGGGCCACATTTCCTTTTCGAATACCGAGCAGCTGCTCGTGGTGCCCGATGTTCGATCTGAAGTATTGGATCGGTGGGGCATCGATGCCGGCGTGCGAGTCGGGACCTTCGATCGCGACCAACAGGCGTTCCTCGAATATCACCGGGTGAACGTGTTCAAGGGGCAGGTTCGATAGCCGGCGATAGGTCGTGCATGTGCACGAGATCAGTTGAGTTCGATCAGCCCCTCGCCGCGGATCAGCGCTTCGAGTGTTGCCGGCCAGTGGACATTGAAACGCGCCAGCAAGTCTGGCCGAGTCGTGTTGCCGAAACGAATCCAGACGACGGAAGGACCACCTTGGTGCTGAGCCTTCCGCCTGGCGAAATCTTCATCCTTCGGGACAATCACTCCGTGCGCCGCACTTGCGTGCTTCCAGATGACGTCATCTGTTGCCCGTTCGAGTCCGACATCGACGACGTGCGATGCGCTATGGCCTTTACCCGCGATCCAGACCGCCAGTGCCGGTGGCAACTGCGCGTCGACGATGAAGTGCACTATGCAGTCCGAAGAACTGGATGATCGCTTTGCGCGGCGGCGTACTGAAGAGCGGCGACGATATCCTCGGGCTCGAGATACGGATAATCGGCGAGGATCTGAGCGTGGCTGGCGCCGTTGGCCAGCATTTCTAGGATGTCTTTAACGCGAATTCGCAGACCTCGGATGCACGGACGGCCGGCGCAGACATTCGGATCAGCCGTAATGCGATGCAGTTCCGTCATTCGCGTCTCCTGGACACGGATGATTCTAGCAGGCTGAATCCATGGTCGGCGGCCGGCGACGCTCCCGGACGCCCCGAGCCCCGCTCGCCGGAATCTCTCAGTACCAGGCCTCGCCTTCGTCGGAGTCGAACGCATCGCCTGGCGGTCCGTTGGCCTGATCAGTACTCTGTCCGGACAGAGCTCGGTGTCACGTCTCGCAATAGAGCGAGGAACTCGAATTTCCCCGTCTCTCAGTACCACGCCTCGCCCTCATCGTGGTCGAACGCATCGACTCCCAGTGCGGTCAGCGATTCCGGAGACTGCAGCGCCATGTTCGCGATCGTCGCGACGAGATCAGATTGTGATTTAGTCGCGAGTCCGCTCATCACAGACGCCACGTCGAAGAAGCTGTCTGGATTGATTCGCCAGGTCTGCTGCAGCGCCATCACGTGCTTGCAGGGCTGGGGATCTGAAGGGCAGGAGCAGCGACCATCCGGCCGGCGACCGACGCGGGCCCGAGTTCTGTAAATGCCGTACGTTCCCTGGATTCGCGCTGCCAGCTCACGTCCGTGGCGCACACGATGCGTCATCAGCGGACTATCGATGTACTTGGCCGCTCGATCCAGGGTCGACGTCTGAGCGCGCTTCCTCGTCTTCCTTCGTGCTGTCTTCCGTGATTGCATGACCGAAACGCAGCATCTGTCACCACTGTGACAGTTCGGGTCACGGCAACCGCGAGGTCGACATCACGCGTGAACCGAGGCTCTGTGCGGACGGAAACCGCCAGTGATTATGTGGCCGCGCGCCTTAAGAATCGGGCGATCGGGTGATTGGTAATCGATCGCCAGATCATCGATCGCCCGATCACCAATTATCATCCTGACTCTTCGTGAGAAGTCGCGCGACCTCGGCGGCCAGATCGAAACTGGCTCCTGACAGCGGCGCGGCAGCAAGCTTGCCGTTGGTGTCCACGAGAAAGTAATGCGGCCAGCCAGTGACCCGATAGAGCGTCACGAGTGGTCCCTTGTCACCGTCGAGTGTGTGCGGCCACGGCAACTGTCGCTCGGACACGAACGCCTGCACGATTGCCTTGGTGTCGTTCGAGTCGATGCCGATGATCTCGAAGCCGCGATCGTGGAACTGCCTGTAGGCGGAGAGGAGCTCTGGTGTCGCGGCGACGCACGGGCCGCACCACGCGCCCCAGAAATCAAGCAGCACGACTTTGCCCCGATAGTCCGACAGCCGGTGGCTCTTGCCGTCGAGATCTGTAAAAGAAAAATCCGGCGCAGTAGTTCCCGCGACGAGCGCGTCTCGTGACGGCAGCCGCTCGGCCAGCGGCGTGAGCGTGACGCTGCGACCGTACTGATCGACGGTGAACTCGTAGCTCGTGTCCCCGATGTTCACGTGCTTTTCCGAGACGAGATAAGTCTCTGATTGATCGAGCCGGCCATCGCCGTTCACGTCGAACGCAACGTGATGGTAGGGGAGGCTGTACTGGCCACCGGAACCGGAGAGCGTGAAGAGCAGCGGCTTTCCGTCGATAGACAGCTGACCTCTGCGGACGGTCTCGTTGTAGTTCCGTATCGCGAGCTGCGGTGTGGTCTCGCCTGGCGGTGGAACCCGATCGATGACCAGCAGCATCCTCACCGGATACGTCGTCAGGCCCGTCCCCGCGTCTGCGGCAGCGGTCAGCTGAAATTCCAGCGAGTACCTTCCATTCTTCCGTTCGAACTGTCGCGGTGCGTCGTCACTTAAATCGCCATTCGCATTCAGATCGGCCCAGAAGGTCCAGCCGCGCTGATCATCGCCATCGAGCACCCAGGCCCGGTTCTTGTGATCGAATGTGAAGTTGATGCCGAACCTGGCATCGGCGCTGAGGCCGTCCGGCTTCTTCGTCATCCGGACAAGGGCCGGCAACGTCACCGACGCGACAAGCTTCTGATACTCGGCCTCTGTCATGGCGAAGTTGACGGCGGATCTCCCCGAGTCGAGAAGCACGGGTTCCCCGGTGGACGCGGTGATCGGCTTCGCTTGAAACGCTGCGGGGGCGGAAACGGAACACAGCATGACGAAGACGCACAGGTTCTTCATGACCATGGACAACCCGGTTGCGCGCGCTTCGTGTCAGCGCCATGTTCGCGATCGTCTTCGCCTGGCCGATCAGCAGGCGATCGATCTCAACGTCAGTGGCGTGCGGTGGGATGTCGGGATTACGCAGCGCTCAGCGCTGCATGTCGATGCTGCCGCGGAAGTGCGCGCCGTCCGCAATCGCAATTCTCGGCGACGACAGATCGCCGTCGAGCGACCCGTCATCGCGGATCTCAACGCGCTCGGTGGCCTTGAGATTGCCGATGACCTGACCTTGCACGACCGCAGTCTTCGCGAGGATGTCAGCCTTCACGCGACCGTCAACGCCAATGGTGAGGACGTTGTCCTTCAACGCGATCGTGCCCTCGACAGTACCGTCGATGATCAAATCCTCGCTCGCGGTGAGCTCGCCTTTGATCACAACGCTCTTGCCGATGCGCGCGGCGTCTGTCGAACCCAGCGTGGTGGTGGCGCTGCCGGCGAGCTGCGGAGAATCCGGGCGCGGCGCCGCAGACGGTGACACGGACTCGTCACGTTTCCACATGGCTATCGAAGTCCAGGAATGCGAGTGCCGGTCTCGACACGCGCGCGAGCGGACTCGCGGAGATCGAACTGCGTGCCCGGCTGGAGATTGCCCGACTGCAGTCCGGCGGAGATGTCTTTCTTGATCAAACCGTAATCCCAGCCGCCGCCGCGACGGTAGTTCGCTCCGACGAAGTGAACCAAGTACGCGTCGGTGCCGAGGGAGAAGCCGAGTTCGATCGTCGCGCTGTCGTGACTCGTACCGGCCGGCGCCGGACGAACCTTACAACGCTCCGCGCTGAGAAGCAGCGGCCGGTCGCGGCCTTGCGCGTCACTGACGGTGTGGCGATTGATGCGCGCCAGATCCTTGAACGGCGCAAGCGCGACTTCGAGGGGTGTCCACATGGCGCGGTCGTCAGTCATCGTCCGACTGTACTGCATGTACTGCGCGCGTGCCGGTGAAAGACCATGCAGATCGCTCGGTCGAGTTGACCGCTAAATCGCTGGTTCAGGCGCGCTCGAACAGCACGACGCGCGCGGCGAGATTGACGGTGGCAGTGCGGAGCGCGGTTCTCCACGACGACGACTGTGGCGTCGGCGCCCCGGCGGCATCGTCCCACCAGGCTGCGCTCGAGCGTGCGGCGTCCGGGAGCGGGAAGCCGATCAAGTCTTCGATTTGTTGAAACGTCAGCGTGATGCGATCTGCGTATCGGTGCTGCAGATAGGCCCCGAGCCCTTTGTAGTCTTTCGACTTCTGGGTTGAAGAGGCCGACGCGGAGGCGCCGCCGTCCGGGCCGATCATGGCGCGGTGACGGACGTGAGGCGACAGGACTCGCAGCGGAGGTACACCACGGCGACGGACTCAGAGCGGCCGATCACTTTCGCATCGAACCGCCCGCAGCGCGGACACACAATGCGATCGGATTCGGCAGCCCGGCGCTGGGCGGCAACAATCTTGGTCGGACGTCCGGCTTTCATCGAAAGACACCCTCCTCGGGAGACTCTCTTGTCGAATCACTTGTCGAGTGGGCCTGTCGGCGCGCACCGGAAGGACGGTGCTGCTCCCAACGCTGGCGGGCTCAGTGCGGTGTGACCCGTTTAGTTTAGCTCAGAATCGCGATTTGCCCGCGGCTTCTTTTGCCTTCCGGCTTCTGGCTTTCCGTGTTTTTGCCTTTTCCTTTCGTCCTTCTGCCTTCTGCCTTTCCCTCACCCCTTGTGCTTCGACAGGAGTTGGATCTACTCTTGTCGAAGCCAAAGGGGAGAGATCTGATGACCGATCGGCGACTGGATTTGCCACAAGGCACGCTCGACTTGCTCTTGCTGCGCGCGTTGGCGCTGGGGCCGCTGCACGGATGGGGCATCTCGGAGCGTGTGCGACAAATGTCCCGTGAGGTTTTGCACATCCAGCAAGGCTCGCTCTATCCAGCGCTGCATCGTCTCGAACGGCGCGGCTGGATCAAAGCGCGCTGGGGGACGTCCGTCCAGAATCGTCGCGCTAAGTACTACGAGTTGACGCGACAGGGCAGTCGCCGGCTCGAAACGCAGCAGAACGACTGGGTCAAGCTCACCGAGGCTGTCGCGCAGGTCCTCGGCACCACTCTCTAATCACAGGCCCGACATGTTCACCGACCTCATGCATCGTCTTCGCGCGATCTTCCGCCGGCGTGTCGTCGAAACGGAGCTCGATGACGAGCTGCGCTTCCATCGAGAGCAGCAGTTCGACGCCTACGTGCGCGCCGGACTCTCGCGAGATGAAGCGCGCCGCCGGCTCGGTCTGGAGTTTGGAGGGCTCGATCAAATGAAAGAGGAATGTCGTCAGGCGCGCGGCGTCACCACGGTCGAGCAGTTCGTGCAAGACGTCCGCTACGGTCTGCGGTCGCTCAGAAAATCGCCAGGCTTCACGATCGTGTCGGTCCTGACGCTCGGTCTCGGCCTCGGCGCTAACACCGCGATGTTCTCCGTCGTCTACGGCGTGCTGCTGCGGCCGCTGCCGTACGCGGACGCGTCATCGCTCGTCGTCATGCGCGAGACGACGCCGAAGGTCGGCGCCGTCAGCGTGTCGTATCCGAACTTCGTGGACTGGCGGGCGCAGAGCCGGACGTTCACGGCCATGGCGACCGTCTCGAATCTCGACGTCAACCTCGGCGGCGTGAGCGAACCGGAGACGATCAGCGCCGACGCGGTGTCGGTGAACTTCCTGTCAATGCTCGGCGTACAGCCGCTGATCGGGCGTGATTTCGTGCCGGACGAAGATCGCCCAGGTACAGCGGCCGTCGCGCTCCTCACGTACAGGCTCTGGCAGACGCACTTCGGTGGCGACGCCGGCGTAATCGGACGAACGATCAACCTCGACGGCAAGCCGGTCAGCGTGATCGGCGTCCTGCCGCGTGACTTCGTTTCTACTGACGACGTCAGTCTCTTGTTGCCGTACGGCGTGTACCTCACCGGCAACGACACGGCCGCGAGCCGTGGCAGTCACGACGACACGGTCGTGATCGGCCGGCTTGCGCACGGCGAGACGTTCGACCACGCGCGCAGCGAGATGGACGGCATTGCCGCTGGGCTGGCACGCGCCTATCCGGACACGAACAAAGACTACGGCGTCGAGCTGAAGCCGATTCGCGACGAGCTGGTCGGCGACACGCGCCCGGCCATCGTCATTCTCTTTGGCGCAGTCGTTTGCGTGCTGCTGATCGCGTGTACCAACGTCGCAAATCTCTGTCTGATCCGCGGCTCAGGCCGGGCGCGCGAGATCGCGCTGCGCGTCGCCATCGGCGCCAGCCGCGGCCGCATCATCTCGCAGTTGCTCGTGGAGAGCGCAGTACTCGCGTCACTTGGCGGGCTCGCAGGTCTCGCCATCGCAGTTGCCGGCCTCCGAGGTCTCGCGTCGCTGATGCCGGGAGCCACGATGGGTACGATGGACGTCACGCTCAATGGCGTCGTGCTCGCGTTCTCCGCTGCCATCGTGTTGGCTTCGACGATGGTCTTCGGCCTGACGCCCGCGATTCAGTCCGCTCGCTCCGATGTTCAGAGCAATCTCAAGGACGGCGGCCGCAGCGGCAGTGCCAGCCGTCGGCAACAGCGTTGGCGCGCCGCCCTGGTCATCGCGGAGATCTCGCTCGCGCTCATTCTTCTCGTCGGTGCCGGGTTGATGATGCGCAGCTTGTCGCGTCTGCTCTCGGTCGATCCAGGCATCCGCACCGATCACGTCCTCACGCTGCAAATGCAGTTGCGCGGCGATCGCTACGACAAGGACGAGGTGAAGCGCGTCTTCTGGCGAGACGTCGTTGACGGTGTGACTGGTCTGCCGGGGGTGAAGACCGCAGCATTGGGCACCGGCGTGCCGCTCACCGGTGATCACTCGCGACGAGACATCTCGATCGACGGCATCGACTTTCCGAACGCACTGCCGCACCCCGACGTGCACATCGTCACGTCCGGCTACGTGAGCGCGCTCGGGATTCGCGTGCTGCAGGGCCGCGCCTTCACGGATGCCGACGACGAGCGCGCGCCGCGCGTCGGGATGATCAATCGCAGCGTCGCCGAGCGAATCTTCGGCCGCGAGACGCCGATCGGTCGGCAGTTCACGTTCGGCCGTCCGCGACCCGGACAGAAAGTCACCTGGATCACGATCGTCGGCGTACTCGATGACACGCGGCTCTACGGGCTCGACAACCCGTCACGTCTCGAGGTCTATCTGCCGTTTGCGCAGACCTCCCGAGGCGCTGCGACGCTCATCGTCAAGGCGACCGGCGATCCGACGGCGCTCGTGACGCCGATCCGATCGTTCGTCTCGTCGATCGATCGCGATCAGCCGCTCACGGCGATCGCGACGATGGACGAGCTCGTCCGGACGTCGGTGTCAACACGCCGGATCACGTTCGTGTTGCTGGGACTCTTCAGCGCACTGGCGCTCGGGCTTGCCGCGATTGGAATTTACGGTGTGATGTCGTACGCCGTCGCGCAGCGAACGGCGGAGCTCGGGATTCGACTTGCACTCGGCGCGCAGCGGCTTGACGTGATCAAAACGATCGCTTCTCAGGCTTCCGCAATCGCGGGGACGGGCATCGTGATCGGCGTCGTCGTCTCGTTCGGCGTCACGCGCCTCATGAGCAACCTGCTCTTCGGCGTGAGCGCCATCGATCCCGCCACGTTCGCGACGGTCGGCTGTGGTGTTGCGATCACCGCAGCGATCGCGTGTGCGATCCCGGGACGCCGGGCATGGCGCGTCGATCCGCTGATCGCGCTCCGACGGGATTGAGATCGTGATAGAACTCCGCTTCTGACACCCAAAGAAGCCTTTCTCGAAAGCCTCGCACGCTGCGAAGCATCGGCGGACTTCGCCCCTCGCTTCTATCGCCGCTTCCTCTCGGCGTCTGAAGACATCGCGCGGATGTTTCGCTTCACCGATTTCAGCCGCCAGCAGCGGATGCTCGTGAAGTCACTCGAACTCAGCGCGAAGGCGACGGTCGGCGACCCCGAGGGCCTGCGGGAAATCCAGGCGCGGACGGAAACTCACGGCCGGATGGCGATCACGCGCGAGATGTACGACCTCTGGCTGGCGGCCGCGATTGCGACGGCGCGCGAATGCGATCCGCGGTGGGACGCCGCGATCGAGCAGGCCTGGCGCACGCTGCTCGGGTTCATCATCCGTCACATGACTCGATCGTCGACGAGAACGGGATCTCCGACGGACGCAGCGATCTTCGTCGTCAGTGGCACGTGGCGCACGACTGCGGCCGAAGCGTCGCCGTGCCTGATCGACGCCGTCAGTCTCTCGGGATGTTCGGTGTGCGGATATGCGAGTCATCCGCCGGGCACGGCTATCGAAGTCACGCTATCCGCGACGGGACGTCCCGCGCTTCACTTACGCGGACGCGTGGCGCACGAACAGCCGCATGGTTTCGCGATTGCGTTTGACGCGCTCGCACCGGAACAGCGCGCAGAACTCGAGGGCGTGATTGGTTCACTTCGAAATTCACAGACGGGCGAGTAGACGGCCGGTTCTGGTGTAGCTTCACCCCACCATGGCCCTCCCGACCGACGTGCGCTTCGCTGTCCGCACGCTGCGCCGCAACATCTCGTTCAGCGCGGCGGCCCTCTTCACACTCGCACTCGGCATCGGCGCCACGACTGCGATCTTCAGCGTTGTCAGCGGCCTCGTTCTGCGGCCACTGCCGTTTGACGCGCCCGATCGGCTCGTGCAGGTGTACGGAACGAGCAATCTCTCGCGCACCGACGCAGTCGTCGGACTTCCGATGCTGCGTGAGGCGAGCCGCTCCTTCGATCAACTTGTCGCCTACGAAGTCTCGGCCGCGTTCATGGCCGGCGCTGACGGTTCCGAGCGCGTGATGACCGTGAGAACCGACGGCGATTTCTTTGCGATGCTCGGGGTCCGAGCGGTGCGCGGACGCACGTTCCAGCCCGCCGACGGACTCGACGTCGCCGTGGTGAGCGAGTCGTTCTGGCGCAGACGGCTCGCCGCCAGCGCGGCGGCCATCGGTACGGCACTCGTCCTCGACGATCGACCGCTGACGATCCTCGGCGTGATGCCGGATCAGTTTCAATTTCCGTATGCGTCGGCGTCGCTTATCGGCGGCTCAGGATCGCAAGTCCGCACCGATGTGTGGATGCCGATGCCGCGGCCTCTGGCGCCGCGGTCGCGCATGAGTAATGTTACGGGGCGCCTGAAGAAAGACGTCTCGATTGCGGCGGCAGAAGCCGACCTCGTCTCGATCACGAAAGTCATCGCCGCCGATCTGCCCGCGCCGCAATCCAACCGAAGCATCCGCATCGAGCCGCTGTCGCACGTCGTCGTGAGCCCGTTACTCCGACGCGTGCTGTTCATGCTCTTCGGCGCCGTCGGTCTGCTGATGCTGCTCGCGTGCGCGAATGTTGCGAACCTTTCTCTTGTTCGTACCGCGCTGCGCACACGTGAAGTCGCCGTGCGGACCGCGCTCGGCGCGACCCGGGCACAACTGGTCCGGCAATTCCTGATCGAGAGTCTGTGCGTCTCCCTGTTGGGCGGACTCCTCGGTCTCGCCATCGCGTCGTGGGCCACGCACACGCTGCTGGCTGCAGTGGCGACCGATCTCCCTCGTGCATTCGAAGTCGGCTTCGACTGGCGTGTGTTTCTGTTTCTCTTCGTCACCTGTGCCGCCGTCGGCGCGTTCGTCGGCGTCGCGCCGGCCTGGTTCGCCGGCCGCGCGGATGTGCAGCCTGCATTGCAGGCAACGAGTAATCGCACCACGATGACCGCCGGTCAACGCCGCATTCGCAACGCGCTCGTTGTCGCCGAAGTCGCGCTTGCGTTTGTGCTTGCCGTCGGCGCCACGCTGCTCGTACGCGAACTGTGGCGTCTCCGAAACACGGACCTCGGGATGACGACGACGAATGTCGTGACATTCCATCTTGGCCAGCCATTCGCGCAGACATCGCCGCAGCAACTCGCGGACGTCGAAGCGCGCGTGAAGGGCGTCGCAGGCGTGCGTGCGGCAGGGCTGTCGCAACTGCTCCCGCTGCAGAACTGGGGATGGACCGCCAACTCGAGCAGCTTTTTCGTCCAGGGCCAGGCGCCGCCGGCGCCGGACTTTCCGATCAATCTGCGCTTCGTGACGCCCGGCTACTTCGACGCGCTGCAGATCGGCGTCGAGCGCGGCCGCGCGTTCACCGCCGCCGACACGCCCGATGCGCCGAAGGCGATCATGATCAACAGCACGCTCGCCAGACGCTACTTCGGCGCCGGGGATCCTGTCGGCCTCGTCACCAATCGCGGCGTCATCGTCGGCGTCGTGAAAGATTTCAAACAGATCAACGCAGACCAGCCGTCGCTGCCCGAGCTCTACACGCCCATCGCGCAGAACTGGTCGCAGGTCAACGAGCTCGGCATGAGTCTGATCGTCAGAACCGATGCCCCGCCGGACTCACTCATCGGCCCGATTCGCACGGCTGTTCGCGACGCGAGCCCGCGTCTCGCCGTCTTCAACGTGAAAACAATGGATCAAGTCGTGGACGAGTCGCTTTCGACGTTCACGTTGTACTTGGAACTGATGGGCGCGTTCGCCGGCCTCGCGCTGATTCTGGCGCTGTCCGGCACGTACGGCGTCATCGCCTACATCGCCAACGCACGCATTCGCGAGTTCGCGATCCGCATCGCTCTCGGCGCGAATAGTAAGAGCGTCATGCGACTTGTCGTCACGCAGGGCATCGTGATGACTTGCATCGGCCTCGCGGTCGGACTGCTTGCCGCTTATCTCGCAACGCCTCTGCTACGCGGGCTGCCGATTTCAGTCAGACCGCCCGACGCGCTTACAACCGTACCGACGGCGGTCGCGATCACGATCGTCGCCGTGGTCGCGTGTCTGATTCCGGCGCTCCGCGCCGCGCGCGTCGATCCGATGACAGCGCTCAGAAACGAGTAACGGTGCTCAGGAATGAGTCACTCAGACCGGGAGCCCGAGTTCTCGTGCCGCCTGTTCCTGTGGCGAATCCATCGTGATGAATCGATCCAGCTTCGTCGTCGCATGGAACCAGAGCGCCGTGCGCAGATGCACAAGATCCAGGGAGCGCGGCGTCGCGACGGCCGGCCACGCATTCGACTGGCAGAGATCCAGCGTCAGATCGCGAAGCACGAGAAGATCGGGATCCCGCTCGACCCGCTCGATGCACGTCTTGTAGTGCTCGGCGCTCAACCGTCCTTCTCTCGCCAGTCGGATCAGGTTGCGCCGGGCTTCGAGGACCAGGACAACGCTCGAGAGCAGTTCGGCACCGCTCGTCTCTTTCATGATCCGGTCCGACCCGTTCTGTCCGAGCAACACGCAGAGGTACGCCGATGTATCGAGATAGATCCGGCGTGGCGCATCGTGTGCCGCCGCCGGTGTCATCGATCCCCGCGATCGTCGAGGAGTACCTCCAGATACGGGATCTTCGTCCCGGGTTTGAGTGCCGGTTTCAGGCCGCGAGTGCCGGCGTGCTGGCCCCGATGCAGGTGTGACGGATCGGCCGGACTGAGTTTTGCCACCGCGGCGTGATGACGCGTGATGACGATCGTCTGGCCCGCCTGCGCCTCGGCAATCGTCGAGGACAGGTTGGCCTTGAGGTCCTGTATTGAGATCTGTTTCACGTCCATAATCATAATAATTATGGACCGTATTCTGGACTGATTAATCTGAACGAATAACCTCGTCAGTCCGATCGATGCGCCCCATACTTGCCTGATGGCGCACGCGTGTCGGTCCTCGCAATCGCGCCTGGCCGACCCGTTGAGAATTGTCGTCTGACCGACACTTCTGGCGCGTTTCGGTGGACCAGCCGGCTGTCGCCGGAACCGGATCCCCGTAAAGCACTGCGCGATGACGGCCTGGTCGATCGCCAGGTTGCGGCGGACGTGGCACTGAGATTGCGTTGTCAATGGGTCTCACGGCCATCGACCCCTCTCCGGCCGAGCACGTATCCAGGCGGTCTGCTGTTCACGAAGCCTGGTCTTTTAGGTCTAAAAAAGGAGCACACGTTTCTTCATGGGAGATACCAGACATACGACTGATCGCGGCTTCACCCTGATCGAATTGCTGATTGTTGTTGCGATCATCAGCATCATCGCGGCGATCGCCGTGCCGGGATTGTTGCGCGCACGCATGACGGGCAACGAGACATCGGCGATTGCTTCCCTCAAGGTGACCACGTCGTCGCAAGTCGCGTACTCGGCGTCGTGCGGCAACGGGGGGTATGCCTCAACCTACGTAATTCTCGGAACGCCGGTCGTCGCGGGGTCGGAGCCGTTCATCTCCGCGGACCTCGGTCTGAACGTCGCGCCGCAGAAGAGCGGGTACAACTTCACGCTCGGCGCCGGTGCGGCAGCGCCCGGACCGAACGATTGCCTCGCGCGTGCGACCAACTCCGGTTATCTCGGCACGGCGATTCCGCAGACTTTCGGATCCACCGGCACGCGCTCGTTCGCGGTCAACGCGGGCAACACGATCTGGCAGAGCACGACGGCCGCGGCACCGACCGAGCCGTTCACGCCGAGCGCGACCGTCGCACCGATTCAGTAGTCCGACCGACCTTCACTCGACACGACGACGTCGATCGGGATCAGCCCTGGGAGCATGCGCTCCCGGGGCTGACTCCGCGCGTCCCCACCGATCAGACTCCGGAGGCCCGATGTTCCACCAACGAGACGATCGTCGACACGATCGTCCGGCTGCGCCCGTCATTGAAGCGGTGTTCGTGGCGCCGCGGATCTGCCCGTTCTGTTCCTGCGGCAACTTGTCGTCGAACGGCCGGGCCACTGCTGAGACGTACTACCGCTGCAACAAGTGCGGCCAGGTCTGGAACCCGCGGCGATTGCGGGGGTAAGCTCAGTCCAGATTTCAGTCCACCCAGGTCGTGCGACTCGCAGCGCTCCCGCGAGGCTTGGCCGGCGGCGTCTCGGCAGGCACGCCGACGTTCACGATCGCGACGATGCGCTCGTCGTCGCGCACGCCGACGGCGGCGCGGGCTGACGGGTCCGCCATGATGGCGCCGGTCTTGATGTGCGTGCCCAAGCCCATCGACACCGCGAGCAGCGACAGGTTTTCGATCGCCATCATCGCCGCGGCGCAATCCTCCTCGACGATTTCCGGATTGGTGTTGAGCGCGATCGCGACGACGATCATCGCCGGCAGGGCGCGATGTTCTTTCGCGACGTTGTCGATGGTCGTCCGCGCGATGGCCGGGTCCTCGATCTTCTTCGCCTTGCGTCCGCCGAGCACACGTCCGTAGGCCTCGCGCGCGGCAGGTCCGAGCACGTAGAAGCGCCACGGTTCGGTCAAGCGGTGATTGGGCGCCAGCACTGCCGCGGACAACAGCGACTCGATTTGTTCGCGTGAGACGGGCGCGTCGGTGAAGCGTTTGATCGAGCGGCGTTCGCGGATGGCGTCGGCGATCTGCATGCCACGAAACGTATCATGCTCCGCGGCGCACAGCGCATCGAGGCGGCGGGGTAAACTTACGCGCGCATGTCGTTGACCGCCGGTTCCCGTCTCGGAGCCTACGAAATCATCGCCCCCATCGGCGCCGGCGGAATGGGCGCCGTCTACCGCGCCCGCGACGCGCGGCTCGACCGCGACGTCGCGATCAAAGTCCTCGCCGACTCATTAGTCAAAGACCAGGCGTCGATGGCGCGCTTCGAGCGCGAGGCGATGAGCGTCGCGAAGCTCTCGCATCCGAACATCCTTTCCATTTTCGAATTCGCTCACGACGCGGGCCTCGCGTTCGTGGTCATGGAGCTCGTCGACGGCGAAACCTTACGCGCGCGTTTGGAGCGCGGGCCCATCCCCGCGCGCAAGGCGATCGCGTACGCGCTCCAGATCGCACGCGGGCTCGGGGCGGCTCACGCGCGCGGGATCGTCCATCGGGATCTGAAGCCCGAGAACGTGATGATCACGCGCGATGACCACGTGAAGATTCTCGACTTCGGCCTGGCCAAGACGACGACGTCGAAAATGGACGGCTCGCAGTTGCCGACCCAGATCGCGGACACGACGCCCGGCACGGTGCTCGGCACGTTCGGGTACATGGCGCCTGAACAGGTCCGCGGTCTGGTCGTGGATCATCGCGCCGACATGTTCTCGTTCGGCGCGGTGCTGTACGAAATGCTGGCCGGCCAGCGTGCATTTCGCGGCGAGACGGCCGCGGACACCATGACCGCGATCCTGACGCGTGAGCCGCCGGATCTCGATCCGGCGGCGCTGGCGATTCCTCCAGGTCTCGATCGCATCGTTCGCCGCTGCCTCGAAAAGAACGCCGAGCTGCGCTTTCAATCAGCGAACGATCTGGCGTTTGCACTCGAGAACGTGACATCGACATCAGGCACGACATCGGGGGCGACGCTGGGTATGGCATCTGTGCCGCCGGCGCGTGCTGCCCGTACGAGCCTGCTGCCGTGGATGGTTGCCGCTGTCACCGCGATCGCCGCGGCCATCGGTTGGTGGCCGCGCGGTACGACGATGTCAACTGCGCCGCGATTCGACACGTTCAGGCGCATCACAGAACTGGCCGGCGAGGAAACGGCACCCGCGCTCTCTCCCGACGGCACCACGGTCGCCTACGCCGTTCACGTCAACGACAGCTGGGACATCTACACGCAACGCGTCGGCGGGCGCAACGCGACGCCGATCCTGAACGATCCGAAACGCAACGAAAGCAGTCCGGCGTTCTCTCCCGATGGCGCGTCGATTGCCTTTCACGAATCCGATACCGACGGCGGCATCTTCATCGCGGGCGCGACGGGCGAGTCCGTGCGGCGACTCACCGATTTCGGATTCCACCCGGCGTGGTCGCCCGACGGCAAACACATCGCGTTCACAACCGAGGAGATCTTCGACCCATCCGGGCGGCAAGGAGAAGCGACGCTCTACGTGGTGGACGCCGCCGGCGGACAGCCGCGAAAGGTCGTCGCCGGCGACGCCGCGCAACCATCGTGGTCGCCCTCGGGTGACCGCATCGTGTACTGGAGCAACCCGGGCGGACAGCGCGATCTGTTCACGGTCGCCGCGAATGGCGGCGAGCGTGTGGCGCTGACGAATGACGCCGCGATCGACTGGTCGCCGGTGTGGGCGCCCGACGGTCATGACGTGTACTTCTCGAGCGACCGTGGCGGCGCGATGAACCTGTGGCGCATTCCTGTCGATCCGGAGACGGGAAAATCCACCGGCGCGCCCGAGCCAGTGACGATGGGCGCACAGGCGTCAGCGGGTCTGCCGTCGTTTTCAAAGGACGGCAAGCGGTTGGCGTTCCGCTCTCGCATCGGTTCGATCAACCCGTTCGACATTCCATTCGATCCGGTCACGCTCAAAGCCGGAGAGCCGCGGCTGCTCGACTCGCGCACGAACATTCGCGTGCCGAGCAGCGTGTCGCCCGACGGCTCGATGGTGGCATTCTTCTCGATCGGCGAGCGTCAGGAAGATCTGTTCGTCGGCCCGCCTGGTGGACCGATGCGGCGCGTGATTGACGACGCCGCGCGCGATCGCGCGCCGTTCTTCATGCCAGACGGCAAGTCGTTGCTTTTTTATTCAAACCGCAGTGGCGACTGGCAAGCGTGGACGGTCGGTCTGGACGGCAGCGGCTTGCGGCAGCTCGGGAAGGCGCCGGACAGCGTCGTGTATCCGATCATGTCGCCTTCCGGTGACCGGATCGTGTTCACCGGCTCGACCTCGAGCCGTCCATTCCAGATGGCCTTGCCGAGCGGGGAGATCTCGCCCGTGCCCGGCGCGACGATTGATGGCGAAGGTTGGTTGCCGACGTCATGGTCGCGAGACGGCGCGCGAATCGCCGGTCCGATCACGTCGGCGAGCGGCGCGCCGGCGGGCGTCGCGGTGTACGACCTGGCGACGAAGACGACGTCGAAACTTTCCGACGATCCGTCATATTGCGTGCTGATGTTGTCCGACAATCGTCGCGTCATCTATTTCACGAACGGCGGCTGGCAGCTCGTCGCCGTGGACATCGCGAGCAAGACGCGCACGGTCATCCCGCTGCATCTGCCGGCACCATCGACGATCGACATGTTCGCGATCAGCCCCGACAGCCGCCACATTTATTACGGCGGCGTCAGAGCCGAAGCGGATGTCTGGATCCTCGAGAGGAAGTAGCGCCGGCGACTTGCCAATCCTTGACAGTCAGATCGGCCACGGATAACGTACGCGCGCTCTCATGGCAGTGCGCCTCCGACCGGGGCTGTTGCCGTTCCTGATGATGATGACGCTCTCCAGCGTCGCCAGTACGACAGCGGTGCAGCCGGTCATCTGGGGTGGCGAGCACGTGCGGATGGAAATCACGAAGAGCGGTGCGACGCTCGACTTCGATTGCGCGCACGGCACCGTCACCCAGGCTTTACCTCCATCAGGAAAATTCAGTCTAAAGGGCACGTTTACGCCGGAGCGTGGCGGCCCGACCCGCGACGACGCGCCGCCCACCGTGAATGCAACGTACTCGGGCGCGATCGCGGGCGACTCCATGACACTTCGCATCGTTCTGGCCAACTCGGACAAAGATCAGGCCCCGTTGGAGTACCGCCTTACGAAAGGCAATCGGGGAAACGTGCGGAAGTGCCGATAGTCGGAAGGCTGATTCGTTCGCTCATTACTTAGTACGGCTGATTCATCCGTTCACTACTCCGAAAGGTCTATTGCCATGGGAAGACTGCGTCCGAGTCGGATTATTGCGTCCGCGGCCATCTGTGCTGTTGCGGGGGCTGCGGCCTTGTGGCTGGCGACAAGAGCGTCGATCACTCCGGCGCCGGCCTCGATGACCGTGGCTGCGCCGCCGAGCTCGGCGCCGGTGGCCGCATCGGATCGCAGCGCTGATGACGCGCCACTGCGAACGGTCGAGAGAAGCCGCAAGACTCCCGGCAGTTCGAGCGAACGCGACGACTTCAACGCAAGCACATTTGATGGCCAGGCGATTGACACGCCGCCCGGACAGGCCAGGCGTGAGCCTAAAGAACATCGTCTGCAGCGCGCATCGTCGTTCGACGGCGACCTGCGCATGCTGGTCCAGTCGGGTCCGGTGCAGAAGCGCGAGCGTCCCGAGCGCGAGGAGCCGGAGCGAGATCGCGCGGTCTTTCCAGTCTCGGGTGCAGCCGCCCGTCAGGCACCGCAAGGTCGCGGAGGTGCTGGCGGAGGCGCGCAGACCCTGAACGCTCCCGCGCCCAGCCCGATCAACACGTTCGAAGGTCTGGACTTCGCAACCTGGGGCGCGGGCCATCCGCCCGACACGAACGGCGATGTGGGCCCTGACTATTACATCGAGACCGTGAACGTCTCGATTGGTGTGTTCGACAAGCGCAGCGGCACTCGCGTCGCGGCGTTCACGTTCAACTCCTTCATGAGTCAGGGGCACTTCGGGAATCTGTGCGACACGGACAACTTCGGCGACCCGGTCGTGCTCTACGACAGCTTCGAAGATCGCTGGTTCATCACAGACTTCGCCTTCAAGCTCGATGGTTCCGGCAACATCAACCCGCAGCACGCGTATCAGTGCGTCGCGGTGTCGAAGAGCGGAGATCCGGTCAGCGGAGGCTGGAACTACTACTCGATCGAGACGCTTGGCGGCCTCGGCGATTACCCGAAGTTCGGCGTGTGGCCCGATGCGATCTACATGGCGGCCAACATGTTCGGCTATGCCGCCACGGCGTCGTACCAGAATCCGCGCGTCTACGCGATCAACAAGGCGCAGATGTACGCCGGCGCGCCGACCGTACAGGTCATTTCATTTGATGCGCCGTCTGACGACTTCTCGCTGCTTCCCGGCAACGCGCGCCTTCAGACCGGCACGCCGCCGGCCGGCACGCCGGGCTACTTCGTCTCGACCGAGAAGTTTCTGAATGGGTTGACGGTTTACAAGCTCCACGTCGATTGGAACAGGATCTCGCTGTCGACGTTCACCGGTCCAGAGGTTCAACTCGCGCCGACGTGCTGGCCGAACGCGGCGCCGTCGAATGCGGCGACGCCCGGCAACGCTGCCGACGTGCTCGCGATTCGCGCGATGGCCCAGGCGCAGTACTCGAATCTCAATGGCGCGGAGTCGCTGTGGGTGTCGCACACCGTCCAGCGTAATGAGAGCGCCACCAACACGACCTGCAACGCGACGACGGGCGGTACCGCAGCGCCGCGATGGTATCAACTCAACGTCACGGGCGGCACCGTCGCATCCAACGTGGTGCAGGGGAAGACGTTCGATCCGGACGGTACGAACACGTTCTATCGCTTCATGCCGAGCATCGCCGTCAATCGCAATGGCGACATGGCGATCGGCTACAGCAAGTCGAACTCCACGACCAATCCGCAAATCAAGTACGCGGGACGACTCGCGAGCGATCCTCTCAACACGATCACGCAAACGGAGCAGACGCTGATCGACGGCACCGGATCGCAGACTGGGAATTGCGGCGGCAGCCCGTGCGTCCGTTGGGGTGACTACAGTGCGATGACGCTGGATCCTGACGGCTGCACGTTCTGGTACACGAACGAGTACTACGCGACGAGCGGATTGAACGATCAAACTCGCATCGGATCGTTTTCGTTTCCCGGCTGCGCGCCGAGTGGCAGCGGCACATTGCAAGGTACCGTCAAGACGTCCTCGAACGTCGAGATCAGCGGCGCGACCGTGAGGCTCGGCAGCCGGACGACGACCACCGATCAGTTCGGCCACTATTCGTTCGCGGGCCTTCCCGCCGGGATTTATCCAGGCCTGACGGCGAGCGCGACAGGCTTCACTTCAGTGACGGTCAGCAGTGTCGCGGTCACCGACGGCGGCACGACCAATCAGGATTTCTCGCTGAATTCGTCGGCGCAGAGCGGCTGCTTCATCGATACGACTCAGGCAGATTTCCAGGCGGGTGTCGCGACCCAATGCGATCTGACCGGCAATCCTGGCAACGTGACGTTGATCAACACGCCCAACATCGATCAGAAGAATCTCACGTTCAACCCGACCGGCTTTGGGTTCTCCAGCGCGAGTTGGGCCGGTCAGACGTTCACGCCCGCCGTGACCGGCAAGCTGACGCGCGCAGATCTGTATCTGTTCTGCTCGAACTGTTCGGCGATCTCTCCAAACATCACCGTGTCGATCAGGGCGACCACAGGAACGACTCCCGTACCGACGGGGCCTGACCTCGCGAGCGGCACGATCGCCGGATTCAACGATGGCGCGGCGGGTGGATTCCACACCGTGAATTTCGCAAGTCCGCCGACGCTGAACGCCGGGACGCGGTACGCCGTGATCTTCCGGCTCGCGTCGTCGTTCTCCAGCGGCACGATGGCCTACACCTGCAGCTGCGCCACGACGGGTTACGTGAACTCGAATCCGTACGCAAACGGCCAGCGCGTTGTGTCGACGAACAGCGGAGCGTCGTGGACGGCGGACACAACGGTCGGTGGCCGGGATCTCGGCTTCCAGCTGTATATGCAGTCGGGCTTCTCGGCCTCGGGCACGTTCGTGTCGTCCGTGAAGGACGCGAACCCGGCATCCGGCTCGGCGACGTGGGGCAACCTCTCGTGGACGGCCGACGTGCCGGCCGGTACCGCTGTGAAGTTCCAGGCGGCCGCAAGCAACAGCCCGGACGGTCCGTTCAGCTTTGTTGGACCAGATGGCACCGGCGCCACCTTCTTCAGCAACGGCGCATCACTCGCGCAGTTCAACAGCAAACGGTTCCTGAAGTATCAGGCTCTGCTGACGACGACGAATGGCGGCGTCGCGCCGACGATTCGCGATGTGACGATCTGCTTCTCCAATCTGTCGCCGGTGGCCACCGCGCTTGCGGTGAATGGGGCGTCGGGTGTCTATGGAGGTACGGTCGATCTCTCGGCGACGCTCACGTCGGCCGGCAATGCGGTCTCCGGCGAATCGATCAGCTTCTCGCTGAATGGCAATTCCGTCGGCAGCGCGGTCACGAACGCGAGCGGTATCGCGACGTTGACGGCCGTCAGTCTGTCGGGCCTCGCGGCAGGTTCGTATCCTGGCGCCGTGGCCGCCAGCTTCGCGGGCGACAGCGCGTACGTGACCAGCAACGGTTCGAACAGCCTGACCGTGAGCGTGGCGAACCAGACGATCTCGTTCGGCCCGCTCAGTGACAAGACCATCAATGATCCTGACTTCGACGTCAGCGCGACGGCGTCGTCCGGACTGACGGTGACGTTCGCGGCGTCTGGAAACTGCACGATCTCCGGCGCGACCGTTCATCTGACTGGCGCTGGTTCGTGCACGATCACCGCGTCGCAGTCGGGCGACAGCAACTACAATGCGGCGCCGGATCTTCCGCGGACGTTCACGATCACCGACGCCAAGGCGAATCAGACGATCACTTTTGGTCCGCTGAGCAACAGAACGTTCGGCAGCCCGGACTTCGTCGTCAGCGCGACGGCGACGTCGGGATTGACCGTGACGTTCGCCGCATCCGGCAACTGCAGCATGACGGGCTCGACCGTGCATCTGACCGGCGCAGGGTCATGCACGATCACCGCATCGCAGGCCGGCAACGGTGCCTTCAACGCGGCGCCCGATGTCCCGAGGACGTTCACGATCGCGAAGGCGAACCAGACGATCAGCTTCGCCGGTATTCCGAACCATACGTTGAACGATCCGGATTTCAATGTGAGCGCGACGGCGTCGTCCGGGTTGACCGTGACGTTCACGGCATCCGGGAATTGCACGATTACCGGCACGCTCGTCCATCTGACGAAGCAGGGTTCGTGCTCGATCACCGCGTCACAGTCGGGTAACAGCGATTACAACGCGGCACCGAATGTCGTGCGCTCGTTCCAGATTTCGCGGAGATGAGCCGGACGTTGTCCGTCAAGGTTCAGGTAGTTGCGGCGCTCGAAGCTGAACGAGCCGCATGAGGGACGGAGATTCTCTCTAGTTGGATATGATGCGTCGGCATGCTCGGCGCATCGATCGGTCAGTACCAGATTCTCTCGAAGCTCGGCGAAGGCGGCATGGGCGAGGTCTATGTCGCTGAGGACACGCGACTCAAGCGGCGCGTGGCGATCAAAGTGCTGCCGGCGGCAGTCGCGGGCGATCTGGATCGTCTCGCACGGTTTCAGCGCGAGGCCGAAGTCCTGGCCGCGTTGAATCATCCGAACATTGCAGCGATCTACGGACTCGAGAAAAGCGGGGCGACGACTGCACTCGTCATGGAGTTCGTCGACGGCCTGACATTGGCGGAGCGTCTCGCGCGTGGGCCCCTCAGTGTCGATGATGCGCTGCCGATCGCGCGGCAGATCGCCGAAGCCCTCGAAGCCGCGCATGATGCCGGCATCGTCCATCGTGATCTGAAGCCGGCCAATATCAAAGTCCGGCCTGACGACACCGTGAAGGTGCTGGACTTCGGTCTTGCGAAAGCTCGCGGGCCGGAGGCGACGTCCGCCGGCGGAGCGCACTCGACGATGACATCGCCCGCGATGACCGAGATCGGCATGATCCTCGGCACTGCGGCCTACATGTCGCCGGAGCAGGCGAAGGGCCGGCCGGTTGACCGGCGCGCCGATGTCTGGGCGTTCGGCGCGGTGCTGTACGAAATGGTCACGGGCACGCGCGCGTTCGCGGGCGACGACATCACCGAGGTGCTGGCGTCCGTGTTGGCGCGCGAGCCGGACTGGTCGAAGCTGCCGGCGAATGCGCCGGCGATCAACGGTCTGATCCGTCGTTGTCTCGAGCGCGATCCACGTCAGCGGTTCGGCGATATGCAGAGCGTGCGGCTTGCGTTGACCGGCGCGCTGACCGCCGGCGACGTGACGCGGTCATCGGCCGTCGCCACTCAGACCACGACGACAGCTGCCGTGCAGTCGCGGTCAGGACTCGCGTGGGGAATCGCGGTGGTGGCGACCATCGTGGCGATCGCGCTGGGGATCGCGGAGCTCAGCCGATCGGCGCCAGAGACGCCGCCGGTCGTCAAATCCGCGATCCTGCCGCCGGCCAACGTGACCTTCGACTTCGACGTCACGGTCGGCCCCGCGGCGATCTCGCCGAACGGACGGCTGATCGCCTTCTCCGGCCGCGAGCCGGGCGGCCGCATTCGCCTCTGGGTGCGGCCGATCGATTCCACCGACGCCCTGCCGATCGACGGTACCGACGGCGCGTCGTTTCCATTCTGGTCGCCGGATAGCAAGGCGCTCGGTTACTACAGCGCCGCGCGCGGCCGGTTGGAACGCGTTGACCTCGCTGGCGGCGCGCCGGTGCCGATCGTACGCGCCGGCTACGTCCGCGGCGCGTGCTGGTCGCCGGACAACACGGTCCTGTACGACACGAGCGACGGCGGCGGTCAAATCATGGAAGCGGCGATTGCCGGCGGCACGCCGAAGTCTCTGATCAAGTCTGTTGACGGATTCGCGCGATCGCCGTGGGTGCTGCCCGACGGCAGACATTTTCTGTATGTGGATCGCACTCAGCGAAAGATCCACGTGGCGGCCCGCGACGGCACCGGCGACACTGCGCTCACCGAGGCCACGTCACACGCCATCTACGCATCGGGCCATCTGATCTTCATGCGCGAGAGTACGCTGCTGGCACAGCCGTTCGATCCCGTCACGTTCATGCTCAGCGGATCGCCGCAGCCGATTGCCAGCGACGTACAAATGCTGCTCGGCGACGCACGCGGCGTGTTCTCTGCGTCCGACAATGGATCGCTGCTGTATCTCGACGGCGCAGCCACGTCGTCGATGACGCTGGCGTGGTTCGACGGCAAAGGCGCGCGCGTTGGCACGGTGGCGGATGTCGGCAGCGCTCGGGGCGTCCAGTTGTCGCCTGACGGGCGGGCGGCGACGGTCGCGTTGATCGATGCGGAAGGCGTGCTCAACCTCTGGGCCATCGAGCTCGCGACGGGCACGCGACGTCAGCTGACCTTCGCAAAAGATTCTGGGGCGGTCGGCTCGTTCAACGTCTGGTCGCCCGACGGGCGGGCGATCGCGTATCCAGTCAAGGCCGACAACAAGTACACGATCGTTCGGAGGCCGTCCAGCGGAGGCGCAGAGGAAACGCTGTTCACGCTGCCGGCCGATCAAGCTCGCCTGGCTATTCCTCGCGCAACCGCGTGGACCCACGACGGATCGACGATTCTCTATGCCGGGTCGAGTCTCGGAGGCATCTACTCGCTGCCGCTCGCGCCGAACGCCGCGGGCGCGCGCGTTGCCACGCCGCTCGTGAAGGATATGGACACGGCGCAGAACCCACGCTTCAGACCGGGAGACCACTGGTTCGCTTACCAGGGCGCGTTAGCCGACGGCGGAGTCTCGGCCGTGTTCGTTGAGGCGTATCCCGGTGGCGGCCGGCGCCAGCAGGTCGCGGCGCGCGGGACAATTCCTGTGTGGGGTGCCGACGGCAGGTCGCTGTACTACGCCGACGACAACATCCTCACCGTCGTCAGCGTGACGGACGCCGACGGCGCGCTGCTCATCGGCCCACCGCGCGCCATCATGCCGATCATCGTCGGACGCGGCTTCTCCTACGATGTCGCGGCTGACGGCCGCTTCCTCGCGCTCGTCTCGAGCGATACTCGCGCGGCGCGTCCGCTGACGCTCGTGCAGCAGTGGGTGGCAAGCGTCAAGCGGTGAACGTCACCGCAGGACGCTGATCGGATCGACGCGTGCTGCGCGACGCGCGGGAACGAATGCCGCGAGGATACCGGCAAGAAGAAGTACTGCGGAGCCGCCGGCGTACACGATTGGATCGTGCGCGTGTACTTGAAAGAGAAATGCGTCGACGAAGCGGCCGAGCGCCCATCCCGCGCTGAGACCAATCACGATGCCAACGCCGACGAGCGCGCCGGCGCGGCCGAGCACCATGCGAAGAACCTGGCCAGGCTGCGCGCCCAGCGCGATGCGCACACCGATTTCCGCCGTCCGTTGCGCCACGAGATACGCCATCACGCCGTAGATGCCGACCGCGGCGATCACGATCGCGAGCGCGCCGAACAGACCGAGCACTACTGCGTTGAACTTCCGCTGCGCGATCAGTCGTTGAAAGAGATCGTCGAGCGTCGCCGGCGTGGGAATCAGGATGTCCGGCATCGAGGCGTGAATGGCGGCGCGCAGGTCGCGCGAGATGAGCGCGGGATCGCGCGACGTCCGAGCCATCACAGTGCCGCCAGTCAGGCCCGATCGGTCGCTTGGGATGTACACGCTCGGGCGCATTGGCGACTCTGGACCGCCGAGCCGCACGTCGCGGACGATGCCGACGACCGTGCGCGTGCCGTTGCATTCGACGATCTCGCCGAGCGGATTGCGATCGCCGAAGAATTGCCGCACCGCCGTTTCGTTGAGCATGATGACGGGCGCAGCCTTCGGCTCTCTGTCGGCCTCCGTGAAGGCGCGACCCGAAGCGATGGGCACGCGCGTGACCTTGAAGTAGTCGGCGGTGATCGACTGGATATCGGGACCGTTCGCCCCGCCAATGGCCGGCTGTCCGGGCAGGCTCATCTTCGTGCGGCTCCAGCCGCCGCGAAGCGGCACATTGCCGGTGATCGTCACGGCTTCGACGCCCGGAATGGCTCGAACGCGCTCGAGGAGATCGGCCATTGCCGCGACGTTGCGCGGCTTGTCAGAATACTGCGGGTAAGCGCTGACCGTGATGACCTGCGACGTATCGATCCCGAGATCGACGCGGACGAGGTGCACGAAGCTCGAGACGAACAATCCGGCGCCGGTGATCAACACGACCGCGAGCGCGACTTCGGCGACGATCAGCGCCGTGCGCGCGCGTTGTCGCGTCGAGCCGGCGCTGCCCGATCGGCCGCCTTCACGCAGCGCATCAGTCAATCGCGGCCGTGAGAATTGCCACGCCGGGAGCGTGCCGAACAGCACGCCGGTCAGGATCGCCGCCGCCGATGCGGCTGTGAGCACACGCAAGTTGATCGCGACGTCACCGAGGCGGGGCAGACTCGTCGGCAGCGACGCGGTGAGTACGCCGAGGCCCCACCACGCCACGGCGATCCCAAGCGCCGTGCCAATCAGTGAGAGCAGAAGACTTTCGACGAGAAACATCCGCGCGAGCTGCCATCGCGTGGCGCCGAGTGCCGCACGCACGCCGACGTCCCGTACGCGCGTCGTCGCGCGCGCGAGCATCAGGTTCGCGATGTTGACGCACGCGATGAGGAGCACGAACGAGACGGAACCGAGAAGCAGCAGCATCCATGCACGCGACTTGCCGACGATGGAGTCCTGGAGCGGCACGACGGTGACGCCCTCGTCCTTGACGTCGCGGAACCAGTTTGGAAACGCGACCTTCATGCCTGCTGTAATCTGCACCATCTCGGCGCGCGCCTGTTCGATCGTGACGCCATCCTTCAGCCGTCCGAATGCCTGCGCGTTGTAGTTGCGGCTGTCGCCATTGCCCCGCGGATACTCATCTTTCGGCGGTACGTACGGCACCCAGAGATCTGTCGGAGACAGCGGCCCGATGGGAAAGGTGAAGCCCTCGGGCATGACGCCGACGATCTCCCACGTGCCCGCTTCGGTCTCGAGTGTGCGGCCGACGATGTGCGGATCGCGGCCGAAGCGGCGCTGCCAGAGCCCGTGGCTGATCAGGGCGACGTGATCGCGGCCGTCAACTTCCTCCGCGCTCGTGAACGCGTGGCCGATCGCAGGCGAGACCCGCAACATGGGGAACAGGCTGGCCGTGACCATGTAGGCGCCGAGCTTCGTCGGTTCTCCGTTGTCGCGGACGATCACGCCGCCCTTTGCCTGGAAGGCGGCGAGATCCTCGAAGACGTGCTGCTGGGCCCGCCAGTCGAAGAAGTTCGGCGCCGCCACGTAGCTGCTCCCGAACCCGCTCTCGCCGACCGCCATCAGCCGGCCGGCCTGCGGAAAGGGAAGTCCCTTCAGGACCACGGCATCGACGAGCGAAAAGAACGCGGTCGTGGCGCCGATGCCGAGCGTGAGGACGACGAGCGCGACGGCCGTGAAGGCCGGTGTCGCACGGAGCGACCGAAGGGCGAGACGCAGGTCCGAAAGCATGGGCAGTTAGACGTCCTGTGAAACGGCGACGTTGGCCGCGGGCGCAGCTACTTCTGCCGCGACTCCGTGGCGGACTGCAGGAAATTTTCGCCGAGTAATCACGTCGGGGCTACTTCTTATTACCCTGGCACAGCCGCTATTTCGACGATTGCAACGCTGCAAGTCGGCCGCTATGCTGCGTGAAGCGCATCAGGGCGCTTCCGTGTCCGCGGGAAGGACTGCGTCCGCCTGAAAGAACGCCGCACGACATCGCCTCGATGAACTCTTTTCTGCCCGAGTGAGCGGACACCGGGCGCAACGGCCACGCGCAAGCGTGGCCAGGAAAGGAGTCTCATCATGCCCGCAAGGCAACATCCGCCCACGCGCACGTTACCCAGGCACCCGGACCTCGCTCAACTCAAGCGGCAGGCCAAAGAATTGCTGAAGGCGTTCGCGGCCGGTGACGCTGCCGCGATCGCTGAGGTTCAGAGTCACTACCGGGACGCGAGCGCAGCTGCATTCACGTTGCAACACGCGCAACTCGTGCTCGCTCGGGCGTACGGATTCGACAGCTGGCCGAAGATCAAAGCGTACATCGACGGTGTTACCGTCGGCCGACTGGTTGAAGCCGTCCGCGCGGGAGACATCGAAAGCGTCACGTCGCTGCTCTCGGTTCGGCCTGAGCTCGTACACCTGGACGTGTCGCCGGACGACGAGCATCAAGCGCTTCATCATGCGGTGTTGCAGCGTCGGCCAGAGATCGTCCGCGTGTTGATGCGGTACGGCGCCGACGCGAGAAAAGGTATTTATCCGTACCGGGCCGCGACGAGTCCGATCACGATAGCCACCGAACGAGGGTACACAGAAATTGTCGAGATCATTCGAGAGGCCGAAACTCGACGGCGCGTGTCGGCGTCGGAGTCGGCTGTCACATCCGAACCGGCTGACACGTCTCCGCAACGCGATGAACCAGAGCGACCGGTCACAACCGCAGTGATCTCCAATCGGCCTGAGATCCTGCGTGCGCTATTGGCGTCCGGCGTCGATCCCGATGAGCGTGAGCGCGTCGGCGGCCTTGACGACGTTGTGTATTCGTGGGGGAATCCACTCCGCGAATGTGCGATCAGGGGGCACGTCGTCATGGCCGAAATCCTCTTGAAACACGGGGCCAACCCGAACACCAATATCTATGCCGGCACGTGCGCAATGTACGAGGCACTCGCGCGCAACGATTCGCAAATGGTGCAACTACTTGAACGGCACGGCGGAATCGTTGACGCGATCACCGCCGCCTTACTCGGACTGACTGATCGCGTACAGCAACTGCTCGAGGATGAACGCGCCGGCCGACTTGCCGAAGGCGTCATTTGGCCCGGTGGCAAGGTGGCAAGTGCGGTGCTCGAATTCAGCGCCGAACGTGGCCACGTCGATCTTGTTCGAATGGCTCTCGAGCATCTCGATTGGCCGCCTGGCGATGCGAACTGGTATGGAATTCTGAGGCGGCCGTTCGGGAAGCATCCGGATGCTGATCGTGAACGGCACATTGCGTGTTTTCGAATGATCCTCGAACGCTCCCGCGCAGACCTTCCAGGGCCGTTTGGACGAACGCTATTGCACGACATCGCAGCGGACTGGCCTCGAAGCGCGCCGATGGGGGCCGAAGAACAGCTTGCGTTTGCAACCGTGTTGATCGACAACGGCGCGCGCCTCGACGCACGCGATGATCTGCTGAAGAGCACGCCATTGGGCTGGGCGTGCCGCTGGGGGCAAATCGAATTGGTCAAGCTGCTGCTATCGCGAGGCGCGGATCCCATCGAGGCGGATGCGGAGTCGTGGGCGACGCCGCGAGCATGGGCAGAAAAAATGAACCACGCTCACGTGCGTCGAGCGCTGGATGCCCCGAAGAAGAAGTGATTGATGCGCGCGCTCCGGTGGTCATTTCCCGTCCTGCTGAGTCTCGCCGTCGTCCTGCGGGCGCAAGTGCCCGTGCGACTCGAGAGCGGCCTGCTCATCGAAAAGTCGACGCGGCTCCCGGCGGGCCGTCATCGATTGATATCCGCATCGCTCGATCATCCCGCCATCACCATTCGAGGCGATCACATCGTCGTCGATCTTACTGGCGTTGAATTGCAAGGCGGTCCCAGCGACGCCGATCCGGACAGCTGCACGGGCGCCGGCATCAGCGTCGAAGGACGCGACGTCACGATCAAAGGCGGCGTGATTCGCGGCTACAAAGTCGGCATCCTTGCCCGTCGATCGCCGCGTCTCCACATCACGGGTACGGACGTCAGTTACAACTGGAAGCCGCGGCTCAAGTCGGGCATCGAGCAGGAAGATCAGTCCGACTGGCTGTCATTTCATCAGAACGACAAGGACGAATGGCTGACGTACGGCGCGGCGATCTATCTCAGCGAGTCAGACGACGCCGAGATCGATCGCACGCGAGCGGTGCAGGGCATGAACGGCCTGATGGTGACGCGATCGAAAGGACTCACGATCTGGAACAACACCTTCTCGTGGTTGTCGGGCGTCGGCCTTGGTCTTTACCGCACCACGGACAGTCGCATCATGCACAACAAGATCGACTGGTGCGTGCGCGGCTACAGTCACGGTTTCTACAATCGCGGCCAGGACTCGGCGGGACTTCTCATGTACGAGCAGTCGAGCCGCAACGTCGTCGCGTTCAACTCCATCACGCATGGCGGCGACGGCGTGTTCCTGTGGGCGGGGCAGTCCACGATGGACAGCGGAGAGGGCGGCGCGAACGACAACATCTTTTATGACAACGACGTCAGCCACGCGGTCGCAAACGGATTCGAGCTGACCTTCAGCCGCAACATCGTCGTCCGCAATCGCATCGACGACTCGTGGCACGGGATCTGGGGCGGCTACAGCTTCGACACATCGATTGCGCAGAACACGTTCGATGGCAACACTGAGGCGATTGCGATCGAGCACGGTCAGAACAACTCGATCCGCTCTAATCGGTTCAGTCACGAAGACACGGCGATTCGGTTGTGGGCGAACGCGTCGCAGGATCCGAACTGGGGTTACCCGAAACACCGCGACACACGCAGTCGCGACTACACGATCGCGTACAACACCTTTGACACGGAGAAGACGGCGCTTGACGTGATGCGGACGTCCGGCGTCCGTGTCTACAAGAATCAGTACCTGCAAGTGACGACGCAGCTCAAGCAGGGCAGCGACGTCACCGGTCTGGAGACGAACGACCCGACGGAAGACATGGTGCCGCCGTTTCCGGCGAATTATCAGGCGCCGCTGCCCGGCGGTATGGACGCGAAACTACCGCCCGGCGCGCGTCGCGGTCGCGCAACGATCATCGTTGACGAGTGGGGACCATACGACTACAAGTCGCCGAAGATCTGGCCCGCGGCCTCACCCGGCGAGCGACCGCTGCGACTGCGCGTCCTCGGTCCGGCCGGACGTTGGACGCTCAAGTCTTTGCGCGGTGCGACAACCACCACGCGTTCAGGAGTCGTGCCGGGAGAACTCGTTGTAAGTCCGCCGGAGACGGGCGCCAATCTGTCGGTCGATCTCGAGTACCGCGGGGAAGAAGTCATCACACCGCGCGGCGAGATCGTCCGTGCGGGTCAGCCGTACCGTTTCTCGTACACGCTGTTCGATCCTGCGATTCTCTGGAACCTGAAGATGTGGAAGTTCACGGCCGCGACCGATCCGGTTTCCCAACGCGACGCTTTCAACGCACTGCTCGAGACGAGACCGGCCAGGACCCTCGATCGTCAACCGCGACTCGCTTTCGCCAATGCCCAGGCTTTCGGCGCGGGCTACGCCGATCACATCGCCATCGTGGGCGAGGGAACCGTCACGCTGCCGCGCGGAGACTATCGGCTGTCGATCACGAGCGACGACGGGATTCGCGTGTGGGTGGACGATCGCTTCGTGCTGGAGGACTGGACGATCCACGCGCCGAAGGAAGATCGGATTCCGCTCAGCGGCGGCGAACATCGGATCCGCCTTCAATATTTTCAGAACACGGGCGCTGCAGCACTCATGGTGAAGATCGTCAGGAACTGAGCGCGTCGCGTCAGCTCCTCAGTGCGCCTGGATCGATGTTCCATTCGCGCAGGATCTCAGCTTCATTACTCGCGCTCGCAGCTTTCTTGAAGCGCGCGTTTGACTGACCTTTCACGCGACGCTCACAGTCCGCCCATGTCGCATGACGCATGGGCGTGCCGTTGACGACGCTCAGATATGAGTAGGCGGCGGTCTTCTTCGGTATCGCGCCGGAGCCTTTCGACGTCCGCGCTGGAAGCGTCGTATCGTCGGGCAGATCGAGCAGCGGCAGGGAATATCCGATGAGCGGCCCGCAGTAGAGCTCTACCTCACGCGTGCGCGAGAAGGCGACGGCAATGGCGTCGCAGCGTTCGTTGCCCGGCGTGCCGACGTGGCCGCGGACGTAGTGCCACTCGACACTATCCTTGCCGTGCCGCGTGACCTCGGCGAGGAGCGCTTCCCACAGATCGCGATTGAGGACGTCGGCGCCTTCAGCAGTTTTCCAACCCCGACGCTTCCAATTCCAGATCCACTCGCGAATGCCGCGGATGACGTAGGTCGAGTCGGTATAGATCGCGATGGGATGGCGGCGCGCGTCAACATACGCGAGCGCGCGAATCGCGCCGGTGAGTTCCATGCGGTTGTTCGTGGTGTGCGGATCGCCGCCGCCCAGTTCCGTGACGCGTCCATCGGGGTCGAGGACGATCGCGGCCCAGCCACCCGGACCAGGGTTTCCGCTCGCCGCGCCATCCGTGAACACCACCGTCCGTTCGAAAATCATCGCCGGTCAGAGTACATCAACGTCTAACGGTTGCCGTTCAACAGCAACCCATAAATATCCGAGCGCCTGAACATCGATCGCTTACGTCCGAGCATTGTTGCGCTGTAACCCACCGAACGAAATAGCTCAACGGCAGACGATTGACTGATGGGATACGGCACCCACGCATTGCCGCGCGTCGTGTCGTACTCGACGAGCAGAATCCGTTGCCGGCGCAATTCGTGATGGACGTCGCGCAGAAATGTGGCCTGGTCCTCGACGTAGTGCAGCGAGTTCGCCATCAGCACGCCGTCGACCTCGCCGAATGCCCACGGCAGATCCGTGAAGTCGCCGGTGTGGGTGATGATCGTCACGGCGCCGTGACGCGATGGCACGCGTGACAGCGCTCGCGTGTCGGTGTCGATCGCATGCACCGTGCTGCCCGCCGGCAACAACGACGCGAGCGCCACCGTGAACGTCCCGTCACCACAGCCGAGATCGGCCCACACCTGCGGTCCGCCATCCGACAACGACGGATGTGCGATCACGTCGCGCGCATCTTCGGGGGACACGCGTCAGAATAGCTCGCTCGACGTACGGCCGCTCCTGTCACTAAGATTCCGGCGAGCATTCACGTCATGTCGCTGAATCCGGGCACCCGCCTGGGATCGTACGAAATCATCGGACCTCTCGGCGCTGGGGGAATGGGCGAGGTGTATCGTGCCCGTGACGCGCGCCTTCAGCGTGACGTCGCCATCAAAGTCCTGCCGGATCATTTCGCCAACGACGCAGAGCGGCTCGCGCGATTCGAGCGAGAAGCGCACGTGCTGGCTTCGCTGCACCATGCGAATATCGCCGTGCTCTACGGTGTCGAGGACCACGCAGCCGGTCGTGCGCTGATCATGGAACTCGTCGAAGGGCCCACGCTGGCGGAACTCATCGCTGCCGCGAAATCCAGAGCGGGTGGCCTGCCGATCGCGGACGGGTTGGCCATTGCCCGACAGATCGCCAGCGCGCTCGAGAGTGCGCACGAGCACGGGCTAATCCATCGCGACCTGAAGCCCGCTAACGTGAAGGTCACCGCCGACGGCACCGTCAAAGTTTTGGATTTCGGCCTGGCGAAAGTCGTGATGCATGACCGCTCCGACCCGGGCCGCTCGCTGGCAAATTCGCCGACGGTCACGTCCGGTGGCACGCGGCTCGGGGTGATTCTCGGCACCGCGGCATACATGAGTCCCGAGCAGGCGCGCGGCAAGCTCGTCGACAAGCGCACGGACATCTGGGCGTTCGGTTGCGTGCTCTATGAAATGTTGGCCGGACGTCCGGTCTTTGACGGCGACGATGCAAGCGATGTGCTGGCGCGGGTGCTCGAGCGCGAACCGGATTTTTCCGCGCTGCCTGCCGCAACGCCGTCCGCGGTGCGGCGCTTGCTGCGACGCGCTCTTGAGAAAGATCGTCACCAGCGCCTGGCTGATCTGGGCGATGCACGGCTCGAACTGGACGAGGCCGTCAAACCGTCTCACGAGAGCACGCCGGCCCTCGCGCTTCAACCTGCGCGACGTGGCGGTTGGATTTGGGGCGCGATCGTGGGGCTCGTCATCGGCACGCTTGCCACTGCAGGTCTCTATTGGATGCTGAGCCGATCGGCACCGCCGCCGCCGATCCATCTCTCGCTCACGCCGCCACGGCCCGCCACGCTCTACACCGATCCGACCGGCAGTTCGATCGCGCTTTCAGCGGATGGCAGGTACGTCGTGTACGCCGGCGTCAGCGGCACGCTCCAGTTGTACGCGCGGCGCGTGGACGAGATCGAATCGCGCCCCATTCCCGGCACCGAAGGCGCGCGGCAGCCGTTCTTCGCGCCCGATGGAAAGTCCGTCGGTTTCTGGTCGGCCGCGACCGGCGAGATCAAGCGGGTCGCGTTTGAAGGCGGACTGGTGAGCACCGTCTGCCAGATGCCCACCGGAATTTTCTTTGGCGCGTCGTGGGGTGTGAGCGACGTGATCGTGTTCGCCGCCGGCGGGCTGTATCGCGTGGCAGCAGGCGGCGGCAAGCCCGAGGTCCTGACGACGCCGCAGCCGACGGAGTTCGAGCATCGCTGGCCCGAATTTCTGCCCGATGGGCGCACGGTGCTGTTCACGATCTGGCGCGGCAATCCGGCGCGATCGCATCTCGGCGTGCAGTCGCTCTCGGGCGGTGCGTCGAAGATTTTGCTCGAGGCCGCCACCGCCCCGCGCTACACCGGTGATGGCCGCATCCTCTTCTATCAGAATGGCGCGCTGCGCGGAGCGACCTTCGATACCGCGCGGCAGGTGATCGGCGACTCACGCTTCGTGGTGCAGGACAACGTCGATCTCACGGCGGCCGGTGCGGCCGTGTACGGCGTGGCGCGAACCGGCACTTTCGTGTACGTGCCGGTCTCGGGGACGGAGCGAAAACTGCTCTGGGTGGATCGCAGCGGCGTCGCGGTGCCACTGCTCGATACCGGTGATGACTACTGGCTGCCGCGCGTATCTCCCGACGGCAGCAAACTCGCCGTCGGCATGGGCGCTGACGTCTACGTCATCGATCTCGAGCGTCGCGCACGTTCCCGCGTCACGCACGACACGACGAGCGCCCTCTTTCCGTTCGCGTGGTCGCGCGACAGCACGCGGATTCTGTTCAGCCATTTCGAAAACAAGGTTGGTCTCGACATTTACGCCGCGCCGGCCAGCGGCAGCGGTCCTGGCGATCTCGTCGTGGCGGGTCAGTATCGGCAGTGGGCGACGTCGGTGTCGCCGGTCAGCGGTGTCGTGGCGCTCTACGAGCAACATCCGGCCACGTTGCGAGATCTCTGGTTGTTGCAGCCTGACGGCACGCGGACGCCGTTCCTCATCACGAAATATCAGGAGCGCGCGCCGAGATTTTCGCCGACTGGAGAATTGATCGCCTACGTGTCCAACGAGTCCGGGCGCGACGAGGTCTATGTCGCGAGTGTCGCCGAACCGGCGAAGCGCACCGTGGTCTCGACCGAAGGCGGGGTCGAGCCAGTGTGGGCTTCGGACGGTTCGGAGATCTTCTTTCGAAATGGCGAGCGGTTGCTCTCGGCCGCCGTCGTGTCGCTCAAGCCCTTCGCCGTACGACCGCCGCGACTGATCTTCGAGGGCGCGTATGAACGCGACCGCGGCGCCGGCGGTGGCATGCCCAACTACGACGTGAGTCGCGACGGCCGGCGCTTCGTGATGATTCAGGGCCCGGGCGCGCCCCCGGGCATGATCGTGGTCCTGAACTGGTTCACCGAACTGGACAGGAAACTTGCGGGCAAGTGAGCGAGACGTCGCTTACTTCTTGTCGAACACGCTGACGTTGTTCATCGTCTCGCCCTGAGCGTTCTTGCCGGTCGCGGTGTTCGTGCGCGTCTTACCATCCTTCGAAACGACGATGCGCGTCGTCGAGAGCACCTGGCCCTTCGACTTGCCGCTGCTCTCGTAGGTGTAGTCGTCGATCTTCTTCCACGTGATGGCATCTTGCGTTGTGTCGGCCGCGGCGTCGACGGTGCGGCGGTACGGGTAGTCCTTGCCGTCCATCTTGGCGGTGTATTCGACGTGAACCTTGCGTCCCTGCCCGTCGACCGTGTCGGCGGTCGCTTTGATCTCGTTGCCGGTCACCTGGTACACGACGACGTTGCTCTTCGGCGCGCCGTTCGGCGGGTTGAACTTGGACTTGGTGAGATTCAGCGTCCAGGTGCCGGTGAGAGGGGATGCGGTCTGCGCCGAAAGGCCGGCCGCGGTGGCGAGAGCGAGACCAACGAGAACACACAACGACGACACGAACGAGGGCTTCGTCCTGATCATGATGACTCCTCTGAGTTGAGACAGTACCGCGGATACTCGCAGGGGAGTAGGTGTTTGTCAACGCAGTCCATCCGCAACGCGCTTACCGGCACTCTCGGCACTGACGGCGTCTATCTCACCTTGAACTGCACGTTGTGTGGCACTGGATCTCCTGCGGCGGTAAAGGTCAGGGCGTACGTGCCCTGAGAGAAGCCCTTCAAGCTCAGATTGAAAACGTACGTCCCGCCATCGAATCTGAACTGATTGTCCGGGTTCGCGTTACCAGAATCCTCAAGTGGTCCGGCCGCATTTGTGGAGACAAGAACAACGCCCGTAGCCGTCAGCGGCACCGATGCGCTCGATCGATTGTTGCCGGCCGCGTCGCAGAGATGGAGCTTGATTGGAATCGTGCTGCCTGCCTTGTACGACTTCGTCTGATCGAACTGCGGGCAGACGACGTAGGTGTCCGCTGTTGGTGACTGCGTTTGCGACAGAAAGATCAGGTTCTCGGCGCCATTTAGCGACAAGCTGATGAACCGGTCGATGAATGCGCCGGTATGCCGATCGAATCTAATCACGCCGAAGTTGTCGGCAACATAGAGCAGGCCGTCCGGTCCGACCCGGACGTCATTTGCGACGCCGAGTCCCCCTGTGCCACTCGGGACGAGCTCTGTGAAAACGCTGCCGAGCGACGCGGCTGAGACGATGCGCGGGTGGCCGTGGTCGACAGCGCCGTACACCGTGCTGTCTGGACCGAACGCCACACCCAGAATCGGTTCCGGCCCCGACCACGTCCCGAAGGTATCGACGAGAGCGCCCGTGGTTCGATCGTACCGATCGATGTGGATTGTCCCGTAGTACAGATATCCGTCTGGACCCACGTCGATGCTGTAGGTCCCATTGCTCGGATCGTTCTGGATGAATTGTCCAAGGAATGCGCCTGTGGATCGGTCGTATCGCAGGATGCCGCCTGCGTTGTTGTAGCTGTTTACCAGCAGGTTACCGGCAGTATCGAATGCCAGGCCGAGCGGTCCTTGCAAGCCGCCCGAGCCAGCTGTAACAAATGTGTCCACGAACGCGCCCGTCGATGCGTCATAGCGCTTGACTTCGTTTGTGGAATAGCTCGAGACATAGAGACGTCCGTCTGGGCCGACGATCATCTGGATTGGAGTGTCGAGGCCGCCGCTTCCGGGCGTGATGAACACATCTATAAAAGCGCCGGTGGATTCGTCATATCGCAGGACGCTGCTGTCGTTGTCGTTGGCGACCAACAATCCGCTGAGCGCTGCCACTGGGCGCGAGCGAGCCCCTACATTGCTGATGGTGATGACGACTGCAGCCGTAACTGCGAGAGCCATGAGGCGATGCGATCTCACGAGGGTGCTCCTTTGAGCCGGCCTGAGACGGGAATGTCCGTTGCCGCTTCACTCTCCTAAACGTCACCCCGCCCCGTTTTGGACAAAGATGGTCGGGTATCATCCCCGCGCATGTCCGAACTTGACGGGAGTTGGGACTCCACGCTGACTCTGCTGTCGCGGGCACGTGATGGCGACCCACAGGCTCTGGACGATCTCTTCCGCCGCTACCTTCCGGGCATCCGCAAGTGGGCGAGCGGCCGACTGCCACGCTGGGCCCGTGAGATGTCTGATACGTCAGACCTTGTCCAGGATGTGCTGCTGAAGACGTTTAAGAAGATTGACGCGTTCGAGCATCGTGGCGAGGGCGCGTTTCGTGCGTACCTGCGGCAGGCAGTCATGAACGGAATCCGCGATGAAGTCCGCCGGGCGAATCGCAGGCCGGAGATCACTGCCCTGGACGAGACCTTTGTCGCTTCCGGATTCTCGCCTCTTGAGATGACGGTCGGTGTCGAGAACCTGGCGCGGTACGAAGACGCTCTTCAGCGACTCGCTCAGACCGATCGAGAGTTGATCATCGCGAGGATCGAAATGGGCCTGAACTATTCAGATCTTGCGTTGGCAACGGGGAAGCCAACAGCAGAAGCCGCCCGCAAAGCGGTCGGGCGCGCACTCGTCAGACTCTCCGAGGAACTCGGTGATGGATCAGGACAGGCTAGCTGACCTCGCCGCTGCCATCGCAGACCTCACGCCGATCGATTGGGACACTCTTGAAGCGGACATTGTTGATGCGGCTGGCCGAACGGCACTCCACCGGCTTCGCTTCGTTGAGACCATCGTTCGAGCGTCCGCCGCTTTTGCTCCTGGCGGCAACCCGTCCAGCGCGGACCCTCCACAGGTGTGGGGGCCTTTCACTGTTTTCGAGTCTGTTGGCCGAGGCACCTTCGGTGACGTGTATCGCGCGCACGATCGCCGGCTCGATCGCGTCGTCGCGCTCAAACTCCTGAGGCCCGAGGGCGACTCCGATCGCGGCATCAGCTCCGAAGTGATCGATGAAGCCAGACTCCTTGCAAAGGTCCGTCATCAGAACGTCGTCACGGTGTATGGCGCCGAGCGGATCGATGGCCGCGTCGGGTTGTGGATGGAATTCGTTGACGGCCGAACCCTGGAACAGGAACTGCGCACGTCTGGTCCGCTGCCTCCGGCGTCGGTCGCGGCGATCGGTATCGCGCTCTGTGATGCGCTTCTCGCGGTCCACGGGGCTGGCCTCTTGCACCGCGACCTCAAGGCCCAGAACGTCATGCGTGCGGCTGATGGTCGTTTGTTGCTGACCGACTTTGGCGCGGGACGTCTGCTCGAGAGCGCCGCGGCGCCACACGATGTCCCCTTGGCCGGGACGCCGCTGTATTTGGCTCCGGAAATCTTGAGCGGACAACCCCCGACAATTGCCGGGGAAATCTACAGCCTGGGCGTGCTCCTCTATCACCTTTCGACGGGATCGTTTCCAGTACAGGGACGAACGCTCCGCGAGCTTCGTGAAGCCCATACGCTCGATCGGCGAATTCGCCTTCAAGCGCATCTGAGAACCAGTCTGGCGGCACTGGTTCCAGTTGTCGACCGTGCGATCGATCCTGATCCCAAGAAGCGTTTCGGAACAGTGGAGGAGATGCAGGGGGCGCTTCGGCGAGCCGCGTCTCCCAGACGCGTCGCAGCCCGGCTGGCAATGGCCATTCTGGGTTTCCTCTTGTGCGGGGCCAGCGCAAATCTGATCTGGGATCGCTGGTTTCCTCTCAGGATCATCGCTCAGTCAGAGATGGACACGGCCAGCGGCGCAGCGGGAGCAGGGATCCTCTTTGCGGCCGGGAACCGCCTGTACTTCGAGTCGGATCTTCGTCAGTGGTCGATACCGCAGGATGGATCCGCGCCGAGAAAGCTCGAGAACGACCGCACCGATCGCTTCGTTCTTCTCGATCGGCATCCGCAACACGTCGAGTATCTCGCCAGGAAAGCGAGCCTGCGCGACGACCTCCTGCTGGTCTCGGATTCGCGTGGATCGCGTTCTCTGAAGGAAGCGCGCTGCGAGGCTGCGACGTTTTCACCGGACGGACACAGAATCGCATGTGGCAACCGTTCACAGCTATTCGTGCTCGATGGCGACGGTTCAGTCATTCGCGAGGTCATCCTGCCCTCCGTCGGGGCGGTTGGTGCGCCGCGTTGGTCGCCTGATGGCCAGCGTTTGCGTTTTTCATTGAAGTTCAGTGACGGAGGAACCACGCAATCGACGAGCCTCTGGGAGGCGCGCGCCGACGGCACTGGCTTGCGGGAGCTGATAAAGGGCTGGAACGACCGTCCGGCCGAAGGGTCCGGCACCTGGACGCCAGACGGCCGAAACTACATCTTTCCTTCGACTCAGAATGGCAAGACGGATTTGTGGGCGCTCGCAGATATCCGGGGCATGTTCGACTGGCGTGCTCGCGAGCCACGCCGATTGACCGATTCGTCATCGTCGTGGCCAGGGACGATCGCTGTGAGTTCTGACGGTGGGACGATTTATGCCACTGCTTCCAAGGCGGGGACGGAATTGGTTCGTGTCGTCAATGCCGGGCGAAGCTGGATGCGTTTTCTTGACGGCCTCTCGGCGACCTGGGTCTCGTATTCGTCGGACCGAAGGCGGATGGCGTACCTCAGCTTTCCAGAACACCAGCTCTGGACCGCTTCAGCAGATGGTAGGAGTCGCCGACAAATCGTAGCGGCGCCCGTGGCTTTGGATGGCGCCATCTGGTCACCAGATGACGCCTGGATCTCGTTCAACGCCAGCTTCGAAGGAGTACACAAGAAGATCTTTCTCGTCAGACCCGACGGATCCGAGCTACATGCCGTCGTTGAAGGCGATGTCGAACAGGGCATTGCCAGTTGGTCGCGCAATGGCACGCAGTTCTGTTTTGGGGATGTCTCCAAGACGTTCGGAATCCCGGACGGGCACGAGCGCCTGCACATCTATGACCTGGCTACCAGGAATGTCTCATCAGTTCCGGGAAGCGAGCGGATGCAGACATGTCGATGGTCACCGAATGGCCGCTACCTGGCCGCGGTCAGAATCGACCTCGATCCAGCCAGCCGTATGGTGCTGCACATCTTTGATACGCACGATAATTCGTGGCGGGCGCTTCCGTTGGCTGACCACGTCAACAATCCAACCTGGACGAGCGATTCAAAGTTCATCGTCTACGACACGGAGGGAGGCTCGTTCAGGTTACGACGGGTTCGTATTTCGGACTTCGCGGTCGAGGAGTGGAATATCCCGGGACTTACCCTGGCAACTCAGTGGAGCGGTCTCACCGCAGAGAACGAGCCGTTGTTGCTGCGCGGAACAGACTGGACCCGCGTTTATGCGCTGAAGCTGGGGCGCTGGTGAGCATGATTCCTCAGTCCATCCTGAGGGCTCTGACCGGATCGATCCTCGTTGCCCGCCGCGCCGGAAACCATGACGCCGCGACGGCGACAAGGAGCAGCGTGCCGGACACCGCGAGATAGAACAGCGGGTTCGCGGGATTCACTTCGAACAGCGCTTGCTGCATCAGTCGCGACACCGCAAATCCCCCGGCGACGCCGAGCACGATGCCCACGAGCGTGAGACGTGAGCTGTGACCAAGCACCATCCGCATGACCGTGCCGGGCGTCGCGCCGAGTGCCATGCGAATGCCGATCTCGCTCGTGCGAAACGTGACGAGATGCGCCATCACGCTGTAGACGCCGAGACTCGCGAGCAGCAACGCGAGTGCGGCGAATGACGCGAGCGACATCAGCGCGAGCCGGCGATCGGCGACGGTGTCGGCGATCCGCGTCGTGAGCGCCTGAGGTTGCAGCAACGGCAAATCGGGATCGACGGCGCGCAGGGCGTCGCGTACGGCCGGCGCGATCGAGACGGGCGTGCCGTTGGTACGCAGCAGCACGTTGGTGAATGCCTCAGGCCGCTGCAGCGCCGGCAGGAAGTAGTCAGGTCCGGGTGGCGTACTGAGGTCCGTGTCGCGCACGTCCGCCACCACGCCGACAACTTGTGACGGCAACTGCGCCATGCCGGTGACGAGCGTCTTGCCGATCGGATCGCCGTCGGGGAACATCCGCTTCGCGAACGTTTCGTTGACGATCACCACGTGCGGCACGGTGGAAGAATCGCGCTCGTCGAAGTCACGCCCGGCGCGAATCGGAATGCCCATCGTCTGAAAATACTTTGGCGAGACGAGATGGCGGCTTGCCGTCGGCCGCTGGCTCAACGGCGGCAGCGACGTCCCCTGCACAGCGACTGGCGCCGCGGCGCTGTTGCCCGTCAACGGCACGCTATCGGTGAGCGCCGCCGACGTCACGCCGGGCATCGTCTTCAGCCGCTGGTAGAAGTTCTCGTAGAACGCGACGAGCTTGTTTCGGTCGTAACGCTGAGAGGGCAGCACGATTTGCGCGGTGAAGATGCCGTCGGGCTTGAATCCAGACTCCACCCGCTGGAGCCGGGCGAAGCTGACTAGCAACAACGCCGCACCGACCAGCAGCACGACCGAGAGTGTGACCTCGGCAATCAGGAGGCTTGCACGCAGACGCTGGCCCGTCCCGGTGGATCCACGGCTTGCTTCCTTGAGCGTCTCGAGCACATTGACCGCCGAGGCCTGCACCGCGGGCAAAAGGCCGATCGCGAGTCCAGTGATGAGCGTGACGACGATCGTGAAGGCGAGCGCCATCGGATCTAGATGGACATCGACCGAGCGTGGAATGAGATCGGCGCCGGATCGAAGAATGATCCGCAGAGCCGCGGACGCGAGCACGAGGCCAACCGCGCCGCCGAGCACGGCGACGAGCATGCTCTCGGCGACGAGCTGCAGCATCACATCCAATCGGCTGGCGCCGAGCGCAAATCGCGCGGCAATTTCCTTCCGACGCGCGGCGAAGCGGGCGAGCAGCAGGTTGGCGATGTTCGCACACGCGATTAACAGGACGCAGCCGACCGCACCGAAGAGCATCAGATAACTTCGGCGCTGCTCACCGACAGCATCTTCGAGCAGCGGCGCCACGACGATCTCGGACGGCGCGTCGACAAGATTCGCGTGCGCCTGACGGTAGCCCGCCGTGATCACCTTCATGGCCTCACGCGCCTGCTCGAGCGACACTCCTGGTTTCAGCCGCGCAATCAGCTGGAAGAAAAAGCCGCCACCATCCAATTGCGCCGGCACCAGGAACGTCACCTCGGTCGGTCGCGGCGTCCAGAGCTGTACCTGGTTCATCGGAAATGACGTCGCGGCCTCCGGAAGCACGCCGATGATCGTGTACGGCTTGCCATCCAGCGTGATCGCCTGACCAATCACCGATGGCTGGCCATTGAAATACTTCTGCCGAAAACGCTCACTCACCAGCGCGACGTCCGCGCCGCCCGGCCGGTCGTCCTCGGCAGAGAAGTTGCGGCCTTCCTTCGGCGCGAGTCCCAGCGCCGGCAGCATCGCCGAGGTCGCGCGCAGTCCGAGCACCTGCTCGGCATCGCCGCGTCCGGTCAACGTGAAGGGATTGAATATCGAGAGCGTGAGGTCGCTGAAGACGTCCTGGCGTTCCTGGACTTCAAGAAAGCGCGGATACGAAAACCCCGCGCGAATGATGTTCTGCGCCGTGCTCGTCGAACTCAAGCGCACGAGCCGATCGGGCTCGTGATATGCGAGCGGTCGCAGGAACACGGAGTTCACGACGCTGAACAGCGCGACGTTGGCGCCAATGCCGAGTGCGAGACCGAGCACAGCGGTCGCTGTGAAACCGGGCGACTTGATGAGCTGACGGAGCGCGTAGCGCAGGCTGAAATGCATGGCGGTCTATTCTGCATCCGTCCGCGGAGAATCTCGCGCGTTGTACGCGAACGAAAGAAGACCGGTCGCCGCGCTGTTCACGATCGAACAGGCGTCCGAGGAGAGCCAACGAACTTCGGAAACAATGGCGTTGATTGGGATTTGGCGCAGACGGTTCGACCTCGGGGTCGACTGGAATCAAGAATGTCCGTCGACTCCCGAGGTCGAAACCTGACGTCGAAACCTATCTCTACAGCGTGCGACGCCGGCGGATGAGCACCAACGCGATACCCGAGCTGAACGCCAGCACGCCAATCAGCGCGAGAAACGGAATCGCACTCGCGGTCTTCGGCAGCTGGTGCTTTTCAGGCTGTGCGGTGGTCTGGCCAACACCAGACGGCTCGCGTGTCGGCGCGGGCGACGTGGCCGGTGGGTTTTGCGGCTGAGTCGTCTGCGGCTGAGTCTGCGTCTGTGGTTCGGTCGTCCGCGGCTCAGTCCTCTGCGGTTGCTGCTGCGTGATCGGCGCGGCGGACGCGGCCGGTTCGTTCATCGCATCGCGGCCAGTCGCTTCGCGGAACGAGATGATCTCGACTTCGGCCGGCAGCTTTTCCTTCTGCGCGGGTTCATTCGCGGCACTCGCCGTGTCGGCCTTCTTCATTCGACCCTGGATCTCGAGCTCGTGACCGACGAGACCCTTGATCTTTTCCTCAGCGGTTCCGGTCAACCGATAGGCCGTGCCGTGATCGGGGCAGGACGAACTCGCCGAACTCTTTGAACTCTCTGAACTCTTTGAACTCTCCGAACTCTTCGAACTCTCTGAACTCTTCGTACTCATTGAACTCGTCGTACTCTCCGAACTCTTCGCTGTATTCCCCGAGTTCTTCGCCGGCGAGACCTTCACGTCCGTGAGGACGAACTCGTCGCCGAGTCCGACGCCGCCGATGGCGCCGTTGCCGAGATTGTGCGCGCGTCGATAGTCCGTCTCTTTCATCAGACATCCCGTGAATGTCTGCGCAGGCGTTGTGTTCTTGGTCGTCTGCTGCGTCTGAGTCTGATCCGCCGGCCGCTGCTGCGGCTGTGCCGGCGGCGTCGTGGTGGACTGAGCGAACGCGGTGGTAGCAAGTGAAAACACAGCCGAGATGGCGATCCCGGCGATCCTGGAACGCATGGTGACACCTCCCAAACGAGTGCTGGATTACCCGCTGTTTTTGCAAGCAGCGATCCAGCGCGGTGTCCCGTGGTACGGAAAATCTTTCCTTACTGATGTGGTGATCGAGGGTTCTTCTGGCGCGTGACAGCGTCACATCCGCGTTTCGTGTCTCGATAACTCTGGTGTCGTTGTAGGGGCCGGGCGGGCCCGGCCCCTACGTTGATCCAACAGGGCTGCGATCAGAACGCGCGACGCCGGCGGATGACGGTCAGCGCGAGACCGGAGCACAGCGCGAGTGCGCCGACGACACCAAGTAGCGCCGTGGAACTCGCGGTCCGCGGCAACTGACTCTGATCCTTGGACGCGGGCTGCGTGCCCTGATCCTGGCGAGGATTACTGGTCGGTTGCGACGTCTGCGGGTCCTGCGCCGGCGGCGTCTGCGTCTGCGGCTGTTGCTGTGTCGTGGGTTGTGGCGGCGTTGACTGCGGCGTCTGTGATTGCGTCTGGGCAAACACCGGCGCGGCGATCATGGCCGAAATGGCAATCGCGGCGATCCTGGAACGCATATGTACCTCCGAAAATGCTGGAGTGACCACCTCAGGCTGCAAGCGGCGAGCCACTGTGGTGCCTCCTGAGAGTGAAAGTCCTTGCTCGGCAATAGCAGCGCGATGGCGCTTCTGATGCGGCAATGGCGATCCCGCGGCGGATCGCCTCTTGCACTCCTTTTGAGCGCATGCGGGTATCCGTCTGGATTCACAGAATCCTGATCATGATCGGCTGCGGGTGCTTGCTCGCGGTCGCGATCACGCTCGTACGCGCGGCATCATTTCAAGAGGCTGCCGGAGAGAATCTGGACCGTGCGCTGCTTGCCGAGAAGAGCGACACCGCTGCCACCACGATCACCGACGTCGTCACTGAGGGATTGATCGGACGGCTCGAGATTCCGCGCCTCAACATGTCGGTGATCGTCATGGAAGGTGATGACGACTGGACGCTTGCGCGAGCGGCGGGACATCTTCCGGGTACGGCCTTCCCGTGGAACGTTGGTAACGTCGTCATCGCCGGCCATCGCGACAGCTTCTTTCGACCGTTGAAGGATCTCCGTCAAGGCGACGAGCTGCGGATGACGACGCTGCGTGGCACGTTTTCGTATCGGGTTACACGCACGCAGATCGTGGCGCCGGATAACGTGTCGGTGATTGCGCCGACGTCGGATCGATCGTTGACGCTCGTGACCTGCTATCCGTTCGTCTACGTCGGCCACGCCCCGCAGCGATTCATCGTCTCCGCCGTGATCCCTGATTGATCAAGCCAGAAGCCAAAAAGCAAAAGCCAGAAACAACGATTGTTTCTGGCTTTTGGCTTTAACCGCTATCAGTCTCTACTATCTTCCGTCCACGCGCGCGGGCCCGAGCACCGTCGCCGTGCTCTGTGGATAAAACGCACGTCGCAATCCGTTCCAGATCGGCTCGCCGTACCCAATCTTCTGTCCCTCCTTGTTGGGATGCGCGATGCCCCACTTGCCGGTGCCGATCCGGAATGACTCGTTCATTCGCACCATCCACGTCGGCGTGGCGCAATACCCCTTCAGCCTGAAGGCCTCGGCGATGCCGGTGACTTCTGTCCACCCGAGTTCGCTCGCCGAGTGTGCAATCACCTGATTCAGTCGCGTGCCTGCGGAGAGTTCGGCCCACGTGTACTCGTCCTGTGTGACGAACGGCAGGTTGTGCGAGTGATCGCTATCGACGTCGTAGCCACACACGTTGTTGTTCTGATCGCGCGTGACCATCGGGTATTCGGTGATGAACATCCGGTTTGCGGGCATCGACGGCCATCGGCTGTGAATGTCCGCCTGCAGCATCTGATAGAGCACCGGCAGCAATTCCATGCTCGCGTCGAGCCGGGCCGGCATACCGATCGTCGGCACCTCGTCGCGCTGACTCGTGAGCATGGCGGTGCAAATGGGAATCGATGACAGCCCGAGTTCCGGCACGCTCGCCGAGTAGTCAGTGCAGAAATCCTGGATCTGCGCGTCCGAAAGCACGGCCGTCCCGGAGAGCTGCGCGTAGCAGGGCGCGAGCACGACGCAGCCAATCATCATCGAGCCGACTTTCCAGCACATTGGGATCCTAAGCTTAGAATTCCACGTGGACAAGTTGTCGCG
>JADMIO010361549.1_pt1 | contig 70915 bp, 53 predicted proteins | sample 8958161 | NCBI WGS metagenome assembly JADMIO01 (sample SAMN16585339, study PRJNA669376) | soil metagenome | isolation source: Crop rotation soil | place: USA: Cullars Rotation, Alabama | collected 2011 | reverse complement strand
CCGCGACTTCAAGTCACGTGAATTCCAAGCTTCGGATCCCACTGTGCTGGAAAGCCACCAAAGAACAAGACGCTCATGAGTTCTTCCAGTTCTTAGCTGAAGAGCTTCATGAACGAAATGGTGATGGAAAAAAGCCGGAAATCGGCAGCGAACATAGCTGCAATTGTATCATGCATCAGACATTCTACGGCAAGATGCAGACCACAACAACATGTCAGAATTGCTCAGGCCAGAGTAATTCCATCCAGTCGTTCCTTGATCTAAGTCTAGGTCTCGAAAATGTCGTCCAGAAGAAGAGCAAGAGGACTGGTCAGAAGAAGCCTTCTCTAACGTTGCAGGATTGCTTGGACGAAGAATACATCAAGTATGACAAGTGTGAGTATCGGTGCAACAACTGCAACGGGACTCAACAAGCCAAACGACATACCAGCATTAAGCGGCTGCCAAACGTTCTGTCAATACAGCTTAAGGTGAGTGTAGTCGGTGGCTCGTGAGTGTTAGTGTTGGTCCGCCAAGTTAACTCTTTCACAGCGCTTCGAGTACAGACATGGCCGCCACGATCGTGCCGCGTCAAAAGTCGACAATGAAGTCAAATTCCCTCTCCAACTCAACATGCTGCCTTATACCAATCGCGTTCGCAACCACGAGAGTCGTGAGAGCCTTGAGCTGGAGCGATCATGCACCTATGACCTCCTTAGTGTTGTGGTTCATGTGGGTGAAATCGACACTGGCCATTATACATCATACTGTCGGGTCGGCGACCAGGTAAATTTTATTCTTTACGACACTGTATCATAGCTGACATATCTTTCAGTGGTTCAAGTTTAATGACCACAAAGTCGAGTTGGCGAGCTTATCTGACGTCCTTGGGGCGCAGGCCTATCTCCTTTTCTACATCATTCGCTCGCTGGCCTAGACACCCAATCTTGTACTTGTAGGCCGACGGGGGTTTAGATTAGGAGAGCCAGATAGGCGTTAATGATCATGATCAATAAGTCGACTGGGTCCATATATCAACTGCAGGTTGAGCGCAGTATGGAGCATTGCTCGGCGCATATATGTAGTTTAGTTACACCGTGGCAGCCTACTGAATAGGGCGGTCATGGTCTCTCTTCAGATGTATCTCTTTATCTAACTGCGACGAACTTCACTGGGTTTGGCATATCCCCAGATATTCCATAAGTCATCGTACCTTGTGTCATGTTTCCCAGTCTTGCGTATTCTTCCAAGACCTTGAGACGGTTCCAGCAGCGGGGGTCTTATTTCAACACCTCATATCTCCCCTTCCACTTCTACTTCATTAATTTGATTCATCAGATCGCCAATCCCAGGTTGAGCTCTCAAAATTGGCGTAGCAGTAATAGTGGTTACTTAAACCCGCGTGAGCAGGCTCGAAGGTTGTCGCATAGACTCCAAGAGAACGGTAGAGCTTGTCGACGATGGTAGCCATTCGTTCTCCCGTGCAGACAATCACACGAGGCGACTTTGGCTTGACGAGCCAGCGGCCTGTTAGGGCAACTAGTGGGTGACATGTCAGTAGTGAAATGGGAGGGTTTAGATCGTGATACGGGCTGGGGTAGCATCTGGATGGTGGCCAGGACGATTGCGAGCATTACTTACACTTTGTCTGGCAGTCATTGCTGAAGAATGGAGGATCAATGATAACACTATCCAAGCTGCCCTTCAGATGAGCTGAGACAATAATATCAGTATATGCCAAAAGCAGTATTCAACTAGTAAAGCGGTCATACCTGGGAGTTGAAGAGGTCGCTGGAAGTCATAGAAGACAAACTCAGGAAAGACGCTGAAACGGTGGTCATGTTCCAACAAGACCAGCTTAGGTCGGTCTTCTATAGGCCAGAATCTCTGTGTCCCAGTCAGTTTCTGGGTTCTAAATATCAAGCCCTGGGCATGACAGAAGTCAGGGTTGATCCTACAAGACGATTCTTGAGTGCAATGAATACGCTCGGTGTCGATACTACACCAATAATCGAGCTTGACGATGCGCCATCGAGGAGCTGATCGGCCAGAGCAAAGGCTGTTTCGTCGAGGAACTAGATCACCAGGCCCATGTTAGTATTTCTTTCCACAATGTCAATATCATGAAGTTGTAGCGCCAAGACCAGCCAAGTACGTAATAGATACCCCAACTTCAGACAGGCAAAGGCACAGACTCTATCCCAGAAGCCGATCGCGATGCCATCTATCTCCACCGCTAGAGCAAAAAGGTGGAAGACAACTGGATGAGAGGAGCGTCTTGTGCCTTGTTTTGTGCATGTCGTCTTACGTACCCAAAACTGCGATTCGTTCCAATCCTCCGTAAACGCCGCCATGCTCAGCGGTTGGTCGTCTGCATCCTCCGCTACAGGGTCCTCGTCTTCCGGTTCGACGACGCCGAGTCCGGCTCCAGCTCTCGGAGCGGCGCCGGTCCTCAGCTTCTCAAATGTCTTTTCATGGGCGTCCTTTTCGGCGTGGAACTCGGCCAGCGCGGCCAAGGCGTGACTCGAGAGGCTTCTGGAGACCAGCCAAAGTCAGTAAACTGGGTCCTGTAACTTGGGGTGACATGGATATTTGTATCTCCTACATGGGCTCTTCATCATCAAAAGACATCGGAATGTTGTCGTCAAAACGTATCTTTTCGGTTTTGATATACGGTCGATTACGGAGACTCGGCGCTTCGATGCGATGCGATAGAAGGTTTTGTGTGAGGGTTTTGGCGGGGTCCTCTTTACTGCACTGCTTCCTCAACGGTCTAGACTCTCGCTATCAGAGCTGCATGATGATGGATAGCTACAGGGTAACCACATGTGGACTGATTCTCTCGACCTTCATATTATCTGATATCATCTCAACCCAAAGAAAACCTGTACAATTGTTCGAACTCGCATACTCTCTAGTCTATGCGGTCCTATATACACGGACTATTGTCGACTTGTCCGCTCAGCCGTGAATCACCAGCCGCCTTTCCAGCATTCGCAATAAGCAAAAAGATAAATTCATTTTCTTTACAACTCATCCAAGACATGGATGTACTTCTTCTCTTCCCTCTTCTCCTTCTCTGTCGCAGGGGGAAGATCGTAGAAGTTCTGACTTCGGAATCCTTGCTAAAAGGGTGTCAGTTTGCGACTTTCACGACCATGATTGGGGCACTTACCAGGTAGTGGTAGGTGAAGTTGATAATGTCACCAGGCTCAATACCGAGATCCTTAAAGGTCTTGGCCTCAGGGTCAATGACTTGGTCCAAATACTCTCGCTCAACCTCATCGGCTGACAGAGTGTGCCACCAAAGGAACTTGTTCAGGATCTCAGCAACGGGCTTAAGGATGGCTTTGGGCACGTTGATGTGTCGTCGCTGCTTGTAAATCTCCTTATCAACCATAACGGAAATCTCCTCCATGCTGTACTTCTTGGGTCCGTAAAGCTCGAAAGTCTGTCCAGCAGTTGTGTCGTCGTAGAAGATCTTTTCAAGAGCAGCACCAACGTCGATAGACTGTGGTGGTTAGTAACGTTGATCCTAAGCACTCTGGCAAAAACCTACGTGAACGGGATAGAACTTCTCCTGCATGTTGTTGGAAGTGAAGAGGTTAGTGACACCAGCAAGCTTCAGCAGCAGGTTATCCTCGAAACCGAAGATGGGCGCAGGGCGGACAATAGTGGTCTCAGGGAAAAGTTGTCGGGCAACCTCCTCAGCTCGACCCTGGCTCGTTTGTTAGCATTTCCCTCCATTGACCAAGCTGACGATCTACAAACCTTTGTTCGGTAGAACTCGGAGACGGACTGAGAGTTGGCGCTGTGGGAGGAAACGTGGATATATCGGTCGACATCGTACTTGCAAACAGCCTCGACAATTCGCTCAGTTCCCTCAACGTGCACATCCTCCAAAGAGAAGTTCCTGACAATCATTTAGTTCCTGTCCTATCCATTGGTCCGCTTTATATTGACGTACTTGGTAGGATAGTCGCGGCCAATCAAGTTGAAAACGGCATCGGAATGTCGAACGCTCGCCTCGATCGAAGGGGTGTTTCGAAGGTCGTGCTCCTAGTAAGAGGGTTACTGAAAAGTTCCTGAACATATCGGGACGAATTGAGGTGTACAATGAAGACAACACGGCCAAGATCTCCAGTGACCTTGAGATGACGCTTGGACATCTCCTCGCGGTAGGGAATAACGACAGTGCATCCCTGGCGGGCTAATGCCAGTATCAGTATTCCAATTGCCCATTCCAATTATCCAATTCCAGGTTCAGGTCGGCTCACCCAGTCGGTTGACAATGTATCGTCCTAGTTGGCCAGTTGCGCCAAATACGGTAACAGTATGGCCTGGTTTCCTTTCGTCAGTGTTGTTTGTGGTCATCGTAGCTCGATCATCGTACCTCCGAGGGATGAACTAGAAACGGAATAACATTAGAGGAGATCCGAATAGTGTCAATGGGCCGTGGTTGAGCTTACCGGCCTCCCTCAACACGCATGATAGGTTTGCCAGTTCGAGTAATGGAAATATCGGATAGGTACCGCTTGCCGGCGACATTGAAGGCAGCCTTGCGGGCCGCCCGCGCAGCAAAGAGAGGCGAAGCCATTGTTGCGAATATACAGATTGCGTGACAAAACGCTGCTGTGCCTCGCAATTGGCCGTTGAACGTCTCGTCGTCTCGATAGCAGTGTTTGGTGATGCTAGCCAAGTTGGAGCCTCGGGGAACGGTAATTGCGGATCACGTGATGGGTCACTGAAATCTTGCAGCTTGCCATTGGTTAGCGCCTTTCGAGTGCTCTTCCAGAGGTCGAAATGGCCCGTGCGCCTTCACGTTGCGACGACCAGGCTGCCTGGTAGCCTCATTGATGAGCTAAGGACCTCCCTCCACACTCGACTGAAGCAACTATCAACCTCTACAAACATACCAGCTTCACCGATTATCACGACAGCCGCTTGACGACAGCTCGATCAAATAGAGAATAGTCCATACTCACGCTTTTGGGACTCATAATTCGCAAAATCAGCGTTGGTGCAGCAGTACGCGCCAACAGATTAAGGCTGCAGGCAAGCTAGCTTCAGTTGCTGTGCACGTCACCCATACACTTAGATTCCACCGACATAAAATACAAATCCCGCCATCATGAGCAACGAAACCATTTCCGATTTTCTTGCCGAGCAGCGCGATGAAGCTCCCGAGGAGCTCCAACCTCTCATTCTCGACTTTGAGAACTTCTGGGAGCGCAAGCTTTGGCACCAGCTCACTGACGCCCTAGTCGAGTTCTTCAGCCACCCCGAGAGCGCCCCTCAACGACTACCATTCTACAGAGTCTTTATTCTCAAGTTTGCCGACAAGATCAACCAGTTGAAGCTTGTGGACCTAGCATTGAAGGCAGCAACAGAGTGTGAAGGTGAGATTTAAATGCAATATGCTCCGAAGCCGGCGGATTGCTGACCGATGGTTTTTGAACGACATAGAAGACGAGCAGCGCCTTTCTTTCCTGCAATCAGTGGCCAAGAAGGTCGATAACGAGAACTCTCAGGATGCTTATGTCTATGCCTTGGTTGCTGTCGCCCAAGCAAAGCTGGACTTGGAGGAGCTAGATGCTGCGCGAAAGGATCTGGATACAGCCGAGCGGATATTGGACTCTTTCGACTCTGTAGAGAATGTGGTCCATGCTGCTTTCTATGATGCAAATGCCATCTACTACCAGGTATGTTCTTGATCTTGACTTTGGGTATTTGGTGAGCCCCGCTGACCCCTCCTTCAGCGCAAAATGGACTTCTCCAACTACTACCGTACTGCCCTCCTCTACCTTGCCTGCATTGACCTCAATGCAATGACTCCTGAGGAGCGACACAAGAGAGCCTACCATCTCAGCATTGCTGCCCTTGTTTCAACAAGCATCTACAACTTCGGAGAGCTCCTGCTCCACCCCATCCTTGACGTCCTCGCCAAGAGCGAGCATGCTTGGATGCGTGATCTGCTATTTGCCTTTAACCGTGGAGATCTCGATGCTTATGACCAGCTGTCTGATCGCGTCGAGTCCAACAAGCTTCTTAAGAACAACGCCACGCATCTTCGACAAAAGATCTACCTTTCCGCATTGACTGAGGCTGTCTTCCGCCGTCCTCCCCACGACCGCACCCTCACTTTTGCCACTATCGCTCAGGAGACCAAGGTTCGACCCGAAGAGATCGAGCATCTCATCATGAAGGCCCTTAGCCTAGGTCTGTTGCGAGGAACTATTGACCAAGTGGACGGCGTTGCTCAAATCACCTGGGTTCAGCCCAAGGTGCTCGACATGAAGCAAATCGCCGCAATGCGCCAGCGACTGCTTGACTGGGACTCGAGTGTCAACCAACTCGGTAACTGGATTGAGTCGGCTGGCAAGGATGTGTGGGCTGCGTAGAGGAGTTCTCGGCAGGAGTACGGTCTAGGGAACGTACGGCAATCAAAACGAACAAATGTACAGTATAGACGAATAGAAACTTTACTGTGGGCAGATGATGATCTTTTGCCCAAGTCAAGACTATTAATTCTAAATTTCGCCTAATCTATGTGCCCTTGTTTATTACCTAAAAATCAGAACTACCATTATGGTGGCGCAATGCATGCTTTGTTTCCTATTTTACAGTCCGAATCCCTAATTTTCTTCAAGCAGTAACCTCTCCGAAGACATTGACCATTCCCACGAGCCAGGCTGGCCACCAAAGGCACCATACCACAACGGGTGTATACATGCCCCAGACGTTCCAGCCGAAGCTGGCCTCCTTCAACAGGTCCGCGATACTGATGTCCCAGATTTGGGCCGCTGCGTACAAAACTGTAGGTGGTGACACGACATTAAGGAGACCTGCTAGAGACCAGCGAAGGCCCCGGTTCTTGACCGGCTGGACAAAGCTGAGCGGGCTTGAGAGTACGCCGATGAGAAAAGCGAGAGAGAAATTGAGAGTTGCAAGAGTAGAAAGACACATGCCAAGAACGAGAAGAGAGAAGGACTTTGTGAGTTGGAAGTGCTGCATCGTGGGCTTGGTGACAAGGGTTAGGAGACGAGAGATCGCGAAGGGCAAGATAGCCGAGATGACAGAGAATGCAGCAAAAGTGGGCGAGAGTAACTAGAGGTAATCAGTATAAGACTCGGAGATGATGATATTGGGGAGCACTCACGCCAGCGGGAAGGTGATTGAAGATGTACAAAGGCACAGCTGCGAGACCCTGACAGACAGCAACGACACCAAGCGGAACAAACAGGTCCCGTCCAGCTTGTGTTGCTTCGACAGATGTGGTAGAAGCCTTCTCCTTGGGTTTCTGCGTGGCTGGTGACTGACCGCTCTTGACCCAGAGAGAGATAGCCATGATGGTAAAGTTGGCAGCAATCAACATAGCACTGGGAAGATAAGTGCCGATACTGACGAAGCGGTCAGTCTGCATCAGAAGATAGAAGAAGAAACTCTGATGCAGGTGCTCAAGCAAATTGTTCAGACTTCGGAACGACCCCTCAACCAGGCGTCCCATGGCCATCTCATCATGCCATCCTTCGCCGTAAGGCTGAAGTGTCACGGCATCAACGTGATATGGGATGAAGCTGCTGTGAGCACCAGCTGCGTAGCCGAGGCCTTGGTTAAGCATACCGCGCAGCATAGTTTGTAAACGATCAGGGTAGGTGCCCTTGTGCTCCGTCATTTTTTGAATAGAGGTCCCAATGCCCATCTGACCACCAGCAATGTTGACGATTGAGTTGATAAGATCAAGATTAGGGAGCTGGCCGTTAGGGCCATCGTAAATCACATGAACAGACTTGAAACTCTGTTCTTGGGGGTAGTCGATAGCAAGGGCACCCTGAAGAGCACCGGACTTGAGAGGCAAAGGAGCCACAAGATCAGGGTTATGAGCATCATGGTATGCGTCAACCCAAGCTTGCGTGCCTGTCTTGCTATCAGGAGGAACAACAAGAATGATGTCCTTAGACCAGAGTGACCAGCCTATACTTGTCAGCGTCTATCGCATGGTTTAGGTTTTAGGGGATACGCACGTTTAAAGTAACGGGCCAAAGTCAATGCCAGAGATACACCGTTGCGGTTGAGCTGCTCCTCAACATTCTTCCATGCAGCAACCAACACAATTGCCTCAGTGGCATCGCCACGAGGAGCTTGCAGGATTGCGTAGAGGTTCTGTCCTGAGTACTCATGGCCAGCTGAGTGGTAGGTGTAATTTTGACGTCCAACCTTTAATCCAACACCTGTGAGAATCTTGTCGAGCCTGTCGTTGATCCTGTCACCGAATCGTATTAGTAATTGTTGCGTTCTTCCATATCCAAGTTCAAGACGCACTCATAGTTGTTCTTGTCGACTACATCGTCAACCTCATGTCGGTAGGCGCGGAAGATGTTTTGTTCGCTTCCTCCAAAATATGTATGCACTTGACCTGGCAACAGGGCATTCTCGGAGATGTACGTTCGACGCGAGTATTCGTTTAACGGGAGAAGAAAGAGCCAGATTACACCGATCGCGATGCAGATGAAGGACAAGTAAGGGGGAAGCTTTAGAATACGAGGATCGCGACGCAGCGAAAGCGCTGATGCTATAGAACTTATCAGCCGAAGGTCAGAATAGGGGATGAGAGAGAAGGTTGCATACAGAGTAGTCGCGACATCGTTTGGCCAATATCTTTGTGATCAAAGACTTGGTCTCTCGATGCTTGAGTTGAGGTTGAGGTTATCGTTGGCTTAGCCTCTTGGAAACAATGAGATCAATCATTGAAGAGGGTACGTACCGTCATGACAGCTTTCCATTAAATAGAAGCTCCCCCCGGCTTCAGGGGTTGGATTGCGGGCCGCCTGCAGTGAATGCGGGGCAGTCTATGCGGCTACTGGGGGTTTTCATGTCGATCGAGAGCTATAGCATCAAACAGTCGTTGAGATTAGAATCAAGCTTAACATTAGTACTTCAATAATAGTGTCCAGACATGAATTATCCCCTATTTCTGGCATACGGTATCATAATGGAATCAAGACCTCACTGCAAGAGTAGATACATCATAAAGAAATGCCAATGCATGTACCATCATGACAACTGAAACAATCTTCATCCTCTACCTTTATTATCGCTTCATCCATTATAATAATACCTAAAACAGTTCATAGCAGAAAGGATCATGACCAGCTAGATGAGCCCGTCCGGACGTCCATTCATTCCTTTGCTTTTAATCGCTACGCCAATCCCTAACGCAAGAGAGACTCCACGAAAAATGAAATGCCCTTTCTATAGTACAATTCGAAAAGAGCGTTCAACAAGCACTTCCGTACCATTACAGTTACACAAAAGTACACGCGTACCATGTACGCTCGTTCAAGGTCCGAGACGCTGGGTTGTACCAACGAGCTCCGTCGCCGCGCTGCCACTGGGACCAGGGCGGTTGGTCGTGGGCAAAACGCCAAATCGGCCATATGTCGTCTTGTCGATGCTGACATAGTGAGGGAGAATCTTGAGGAGGTTGAGTCGATTCTCGACCCATCGAAGACCCCATTCAGGGGGGGCGAGTAGCTTGGCATACCCGAAGCCAGCTATTCTAACTATCAGTATCCTTTCGACCATGACCATGACTATGAGACTTACCAACGTATCCAATTGCAATTCCACATAGGTGGCCTAGAAGACTAGTACCAGGTACCAGTGCTCTCACAACCATACACATGATTAAGGGGGTAGTCCACGTTGGGATATGGACAGTACCGACAACGAAATGAGGGTTGGTTTTGTATGTTTGAATAGACTCCATCGCCAGTAGAGTAAATACCCACATGCTAGAACAAATGTTAGCTTAAGTTCCTGTCTAATAATTTCCTTGTCGCCGTACCTCGCTCCTAGAACGCCATGGTTTACGTGGAATACATATCGTTCGATCAGAACGTACATGACAGCCGGTATCGATGTCAGGGCTAAACAAAACGAGTCAATCCATAGTCCTTCAGCATTTCTGAAGTCTCTTACGTCCAAAGAACAAAGCAAGGGATGTTAAGGTGCCATGTTCGTTCTCGAATCGCTCCATGAGAGGAGTAAGCGCCGCGAGGTTAAGGATAGCATGGATAATGTTAAGGTGTATTAACGGGAATGTCGACAACCGATATGCTTTGAACAAGTCTAGTTAGCAAATGCGCAAAGATTCAATATCGCTTGGTAGTACCATTTGTAATGCTAATCTCTTCAGGGATGAGGGCGCCCCATTCTCGCAGGTTCCATACTGATTGCAGCGATGCGATCGAGAGAGCAACAATAGCAACAATGATAAGTCGTGTGAATAGTGGCAACCGTGTCAGATACGATCGGGCTCGTAAAGCGTTGAAGTTCTGGAGACGGGGTCGCATGTCTAATAGATTCGAGCTGCTCGGAGCAGCCGGATGATCACCGTTACAAAGGAATGAAAGGACCGACGACACGGAGGGGATAATAAGATAGAAGTAAGAGAACTAATACGAGTTTCTTGACAATAAGAAAAAACAGGTTGAAATCGCAAATCACTTCCACGCCCTGAGAAACAGTCACAGGACGATGGCAAGTCAAACTGGACAACGGACCCTTGACCCTTAGGTCGAGGTGTGGCTATTGAGTTGTCCCCAGCACGTGATCAGTGCACGGCCACAGTTGACATGAAAGCTGAGAGATGTAGTTGTTTTTGGGACTTATAACACGGAGTTCAGAATGCTTAAGGTACTATATGTAGGCAGCATCAGAAAATTAGGAGTCTGAAGAGACGTTTACAGAATTGCTCGGGCTTCGTATCTAAACAGTCTGGCACGATGGATCGATACCAGATATCACTATTGCATATCGTAAATGAAGCAGAAGCGTCACTTTTAAACAAGAGGTATTTGAACAGTTAGAATTTTGTTACAACTAATGAAAGCATGGCTATTCCTTTGCTACAAATATGTAAAAGACATGGGCGCTCAACATTTTAGACATATACCGTCCGTTGAAAAGCCCCTCTACTGTCTGCCCTCGAAACCCAATCGAGAACATCAGGATGTACGCCGTATGTGACCCAAAATATCAATTTGCTCTTCTTTACTTTACTTCATTCCTTCTTTAGTTCTTGGTGGCCTTGGCCATGGTGTTCAGGGCAGAACCGTTCTTGAACCACTCGATCTGGGCCTCGTTGAAGGTGTGGGACAGAGGGATCTCGAAAGATTGGCTGCCGTCGGCAGGGTGGACAACAAGGGGAAGGGGCTTGCCAACGGCGAGCTGAGTGCAGAGGACATCGACCTTGTCATCAGGTCGGATCTTGTCGTAGTCGGCAGGGTCGGTGAAGGTAAGAGGAAGCATACCCTGCTTCTTCAGGTTGGTCTCATGGATACGGGCGAAAGATCGGGTAATGATGGCAAGACCGCCAAGGTGACGGGGCTCAAGAGCGGCGTGCTCTCGGGAAGAACCCTCACCATAGTTCCAGTCACCAATGACAACCCACTTGATACCCTTGGCCTTGTAGTCACGGGCGACAGCAGGGACAGCACCCCACTCACCAGTGGTGACGTTCTTGATCTTGTTGGCCTCACCGTTGGCCTCGTTGATGGCACCAATCAACATGTTGTTGGAGATGTTGTCAAGGTGACCACGGTACTTCAACCAGGGACCGGCCATGGAGATGTGGTCAGTGGTGGTCTTGCCCTTGGCCTTGATGAGGATAGGGATGTCCTTAGCATCCTTGCCATCCCAAGGCTGGAAGGGAGTCAGGATCTGGAGACGGTCGGAGGTAGGGGCGACATCGACAGTGACGCTGGCACGGTCACTGGGAGGAGCCTGGTAGGTGTCCTGGCCGGGGTCGTAGCCTCGGCTGGGGAGACCATCGCCGGTGGGAGGAGCAAGCTTGAACTCCTTGCCGTCCTTGTCCTTCAGGGTATCGGTGAGAGGGTTGAAGTGGAGGGAGCCGGCAATGGTCATGGCGACGACCAGATCGGGAGAGGCGACGAAAGAGTGGGTGGCGGGGTTACCGTCGTTTCGGCCAGTGAAGTTACGGTTGTAAGAAGAGATGATAGAGTTGGCCTCACCCTTCTTGACGTCGCGTCGGTCCCATTGACCAATGCAAGGACCGCAGGCGTTGGCAAGGACGATACCGCCGAACTCCTCGAAGGTCTGGAGCTGACCATCACGCTCGATGGTGGCGCGAATCTGCTCGGAACCGGGGGTGACAGTGAAAGCAGACTTGGCCTTGATGCCGTGGTTGAGGGCATCACGGGCAATGGAAGCAGCACGGGTCATGTCCTCGTAAGAGGAGTTGGTGCAAGATCCGATAAGACCGACCTTAAGCTCCTCAGGCCAGCCGTTCTCCTTGACAGCCTGGCTGAACTTGGAGATAGGAGTACCCAGATCAGGAGTGAAGGGACCGTTGATGTGAGGCTCGAGCTCGGAGAGGTTGATCTCGATGAGCTGGTCGTACTCGGCACCCTCGTCGGGCTTGAGGCCGTGGGCGTACTGGCGGGCGAAGTCACCGATCTCCTTTCGCTTGGTGGCGGCGAGGTAGTCGTACATGCGGTCGTTGAAGGGGAAGACGGAGGTGGTGGCACCGATTTCAGCACCCTGGAGAATATCAGCCAACAATTCTGTTTATGAAGGAACAAGAGTTACTTACCATGTTGCAAATGGTGGCCATACCGGTACAAGAGATAGCGTCGGTACCAGGACCGTGGTACTCAACAATAGCACCAGTACCACCCTTGACAGTGAGGATATCGGCAACCTTCAGGATAATATCTGAAGAATGTCAGCAAAGTCAAGAAAAAAAGTGAGAGGTCATCCTTACCCTTAGGAGCAGTCCAGCCGTTGAGCTGACCAGTGAGCTTGACACCAATAACATTAGGGGCCTTAAGCTCCCAGGGGAGGTCGGCCATGACATCGACAGCATCGGCACCACCGACACCAATGGTGGCCATACCGAGACCACCACCGTTGACAGTGTGAGAATCAGTACCGATAAGAAGACCACCAGGGAAGCAGTAGTTCTCGAGGAGAATCTGGTGAATGATACCAGAGCCGGGCTTCCAGAAACCGATATCGTACTTGGCACAGGCAGTAGAAAGAAAGTTGTAGACCTCCTTGTTGATGTCAATAGCGCGGGCAAGATCCTTGGCACCACCGACTTGGGCTTCGATCAAGTGATCACAGTGGACAGTGGTGGGGTTGGCAACCTTGTCCATGCCGGCGGACATGAACTGAAGGATAGCCATCTGAGCGGTGGCATCCTGGCAAGCAACACGGTCAGGTCGCAGCTTGAGGTAGCTCTTGCCACGCTGGATGTCTTGGCCGTGAGGGTCGTCCAAGTGAGAGTAGAGAATCTTCTCAGCGTAGGCCAGAGGTCGGTTCAGACGAGCACGAACGATGTCGAGGTTCTCGGACATCTTCTTGTAGTTGATGTAGTTACCCTCCTCCCAGTTGTTCTGTCGGACCTGTCCAGCGAGGCATATTAGCACAATTGTTCCCAAATCTCATATCTTGCATCTTCCTGAGTCCATAACCCGGGCTTCATATTCTCTCGTTGCCATTGAGCTATAAGTCGCGCAGTTCAGGCCTCGGCATTGCCGGTGGATTGGCAGCCGAGCTGACCCATGCGCCATGACGTTTGGCGCCTGAATGGTAGTGCAAAGAGAAGTAATGAAGCTTCGGGTCATGGAATCAAGAGACAGCAATGCAATTGGTTTGAAGCTTACCTTCTTGTCCAGAGGGCTATCTGAGACTGTGGCCATGCGGCGGAAGCCAGAGGCAGCGCCAGCAAGGGCGCGGCTCCGGGACATGTTGCCCAGAACCTGGCGTGTAGCAAGCATTGCGACTATGGTGCTGTGAGGGACTCTCGTTAGCAAAGAGTGATTAACGACGACGGTTGGGTATTGTAATTGACTTACGACCCAATATCGGTCGATGAGTGACTCGATGTATGCTTGAAGGGGAATTGCGAATGTTCAACTGAAGAAGTTGAAGCTTTTCGGGTGGGTTGAAGGAAGAAGGTGGGGGAATGTGCTGCCGAGCAGGTAAGGATTTTATGCTCCTCAGCCGGTCATGTGTTTATCTGGGTTAATGCAGCAATTGGGTTTTATAATTTAGCTCAAGCAAGAAACGGACGTAAAGTTTATGTATTTTTTGGATTTAAATCGTTATCAAGTGTTGTAGAGCTTTCAACGACATCATCTCATTGTATTACAGTCTTGTTTTATATTTTATTCTATCAACATCATTCTCATCTTATACATAGTATTCATCTTCTTCCACAGAAGCCACGATTTGATTCTCTTTTTTTCCTCTGGTTGCGAGGCAGTTGCTGTTACCTCGGTCTTGCGGGCACCCGTTACGGCGTGAGCCCCGGACCATGATGTAATTTCCGCATCGTGGGCCCCGAAACGGTCTAGGCGTCCATCATGCCCCGGAACCTCACAATCAATGACAAAAGATGCTCTCTGGTTGGCCAAAACTCTGACTCGCTTCACAGGGTTTAATCGCTACAGTTCCTCGGGCCAGCGGCTTTACCTTCGGTCGCCGCTGAACGGACATATCCCTTCGCACATGCGATCCTCCGAGGTCGTGATGCTCGGTCACCGATCTTTTTTTGCTTCAAACACTGTTTTTCGGAATTCAATTTTCATCTGCGAGCGCTTGAGGGAATTTGGGGTAGCCCTTGAACGAGGGGGAATGTGAAGCTTTTCACCAAACCCCAACCCCCTATGCCCTTGTATACACACCCCAATTGTGGTTCTGCCAAATGTCATGCCGCAGACCGCCCAGTTGATATGTATTGTCCAATGATAACTGAGGCGATTATAATCTTCATATCCGTTCTTGGAGCCGATTGTAGACTCTTGTCCACCTTTAAGCCACATCACGAACTCTCTGCGTTGTAACCCACAATACTAATGGAGCACTGGGAGCCGATCAATACTATCGCAAATTCTATAGCGCTGACGGCTATGCAAACGCCCATCTAGCCGTGCAAGCATCCTTCTTCTCGTCCCTTCGAGCTTGAAGTCTAACTTGCTCTTTGCCGATCGTTGATCCCGGAGCCGGTGACCCCAGACCCGCTATCCGCCGGGTATCACCAAGCCCGTCCAATTCCCATATGATGGCTGAACAAGCTGGCAGGCTGGGCATGTGACAGCATATCTCAATTTTTATGGGAGGTTGAAAGCCGATTGACTAAATGAAATTTCTATTCAAGCATGATAAAACATTAGAATGAAACTAAGTGTCAGAGAACGGAGAACTCTACAAGAAAAAAGTAAAGCTGGTCACAATTCTGTTCTATAAGTCTATTTACAATGATGCTCCCTTTGCCTATTGCTTAGGTGTTAGTTGTTGTCAGAAGATTACAGTGATACTTGGGGGCTTTTATCTTGTAGACTTCTTATTTACTTTGTTCTGTTTTGTTGTTTCGTTATTTCGTTATTTCCCTTCTATTTCTACTCATAGTTTCTCGAAATTGTTTTCTGAGTCGCAGAACATGCCTTGTTTTGTCTCCGGCTCGAAATGGTCGTGATATCGTGCCGTGGTCAGATTCAACCTGTGGCTGTAGTGCCCCGCATCCGGCTTATCGCCTTATCGGGTCAGCCCCACCAGAACTTTTTTCGAAAATCGCCAACCCACGACCGCCTAGCTTGAAGATACCAATATCACAATCTGGAATAGCATACTCCAAGAATCGCATCCGTTCAAGTCACCGCAAAGATGGGTGTCACAAACAAGAAAACAATTACCAAGACAAGGCGCAAGACTCGAGACGTCGACCAGGTCAAGGCCGACCTCATGTCACCCAAGCATCTGAAGCAATTCATGGAGACAAAGGCTGCTGAGGACCTTCCCGGCCTTGGGCGTCACTACTGTGTTGAGTGCTCCAAATGGTTCGATACGGATGCTACTCTGGTCTCGCATCAAAAGGGAAAGCCTCATAAGAGAAGGTATGTCACATAGTGACTCGCAATGGGTATATATTTGTCTATTCTGACATGTGTACTAACTCCCCACTAGAGTCAAGCAGATCGCCGAAGGACCATACACTCAACAGGAGGCCGAAGCTGCCGTCGGCTTGCGAACAGACAACGGCGACCGAAAGCGCACATTTGCCGACCAAGATAACGATGTTGCCATGGACGCCTAAATCATGTCCGATAAAATTCTTCATAGCACGCTAAAGGGGGGATATAAAATCCTAGGGCGCATCGGAGCTGGGCTTGATTTTTGACATTGCAAATGGCGTTTTGGAATATTTCTGTCGATATCCCGATAATATTCACCTGACACCTCGACCGCGCGCTCTGGCCAGTCCACTAGGTCGGCTACGTCCAACACCGCGAGTCGATCTTCCCCGAGACGATGTTCCTCGACCGGGAGCAGCAGGGAGACGTGATTGTCGTTTTGGAGGCTCTGGTGTGGTGAATTTGGAAGACTTGGTGGTAGTAGGTGGATTCTCGACAAAGGACGTGTCAGTGGTCCTAGAGGCTAGTTAGAAGAGCCAATAAAGGTTTTTAAAAAGAAGGACTTACATGAACGTCATTTCTGCATCAGCCTCTGATTTTGATGGGGTCACAGCGGGTTGTTCTGGTTGAGTTCTGTCTCTGCGGAAAGATTCTGGAACAGGTCCCTGCAAGAATAAATCTTAGAATTACAAAACCGTACATATCCGATACGGATAGCTTCGATAGACATACCTCTGGGAAATCAACACAGAAGGCATTCATGTTCAGGCCATAAAGGAAGCTCGCGAACGATTCGCTGAATCTCGCTAAACTCTCGTGCATAAGCTGAAAGTGCATCATGTTCGCTTCGAGGTCGGCCATGGCATCGGAAAGCTCAGCGAAGGCTGGCTCAAATGCATTCAGCGGAAATGGCGCATCATGTTCTCCAGCACCTCGCGCGGACTCGCGAAAGGATGATCGGGATGAAGGTCGCAGCGGGGTGGTAGGTCGTGACGTTCGGGAACGAGAATTTGAGCGTTTGCCGGGATCGAGAGGTGTAGTCGACATTTTGGCAACGTGTATGCTGTATTTCGCATTCGCTGTTCTGTTTTTGTGTATTATTTCGTATATTCGTGGCTCGGCGTACTGGGTAATGCAATCCGCGTATCTGATATCGCGACCTGAAGTTGAGTTGTACGAAAGTCAACAAACATTGGATGGAAGTCTGTTGTGGCGCCCCCGCAATTCGTTCCAAGATGTGGCTCCCAGTCCGTGTGGCTTTCCCCACGACGTTTCTATTGTCCAGATAGCATCATATGTACTTTACATCATGCCTGATTTCGATATCAGTTGGTCTCGAGTTTTACATACTTTTGTTCTTTCAACATAATATTTTCTAGAACTCATCATATATCAGGCATGGTGGTCATTATGTTTTCCAATCGCCCTACTATCCACGTATTTGTCGTGTCGCGTGAGCAGTCTTCCACTCAGGGGCAGACATGACGAAGACATACGATATGGTACGGATACCGAATAAAGTAAAGCTCATTATAGGAAGACTTTGGCAAAGAACACTGCCGTGTTAGGAACATTCATTTTACATCGACTGTGAGACATGGGGCCCCTTGACCGTGGGATATCGCAGGATTCTTTGTCTTCAAGCTGTTAGCTAGCTCTGTAGGGTAGAGCACAGCCACGCTCACATCACGTTCACATTTGTTCAAAGTAGTTCTAAGCAGTAACGTACCTTGTTGTCAATTATTTTCAAAAACTCTTGCTAATTTCTCTGCTGGCCATAGTCTTGATGTTGTGTCACATTTTGTTCAAGACATCATAATTGAGGTTCTTGAGGTGCGCGACAGAACAACGCCAACTTCAATAATAGGCCTCCAATCTGTGTTCCCGAGTACTCCGAACACTAACAAATGCCCTACGTCAATAATTGATCCATCCACTCTCCATCCGCGGGAACCGGAGTCTTGCAAGCTCCGAACACACCTTGAGCATCAACAGACTATTATATTTTATTACGCTCGTACCATCCTGTGAAAAATCCGAACGATTCATATCTTCATGGTCATTCCTTGAGGCCTGTCAGTGGATTGTTCATGCTTTTGTACCTGCAAAGCAACGTCGAGGATCTGTGGAGCCAATACGACGCCAAGAAAGGGTGTCCCGCATTCTAAAAATCCCCATAAACGACGACATTGATTTACCTACCAACTTTGGTTTTTGCGGCGTATGTGTACGCGTTTGCAAATCTGACATATCTTTCTCAACCCTTTACCTATGAGGACTCAACTGGGACGGAACATATGCTCGTATAGCCCTCTTAAATACTCCTCTCAGCCACTTTCGCGCCACCTCCAGCTACGGTCATCTGTCCTTTCTTCCAGCTTACTGAGACTACCCCTTACCAACTCACGAGGAACCCCTGCATCTGCTAGGAGTATCGCTTCTGCGAGATATCTCACAGGTTCAAGGAACCTCACTCACTCAATTGTCATCAAACGGACATTATACAGCAAAACCGGCTCAAATCCAAGTAGCAAACTTCCCCTTGAGGCCAACTCGCTTTACTCGGTTGTTGTAGCTGTAGCAGTCATTACGGCTGTTGTTGCTATATCAGCTTGGCCTGCAGGAAGCAACCAAACCCCACCAGAAGAGTTCGAAGAAGAGTTCGAGATCATGTCTTTCCAATCACCCCCTGGGCGCCCGGGGAACCTGACTCCTGAGCAAGAGGAGAAGCTTCGCAAGCTATGGACTGCTGTCTTCCAACTCACTGGCGTGGCCGATGACGAGAGCGCTGGTGCCAACCTCTTGCCCCAAAAAGAGGAGGCGAGTCCAGCAGAGGCTGATCCGAAGAAGAAGCGAGGATTTGGCATGTTCAAGAAAGGCAAATCTGGTACTTCGACACCAACTGAAGGTTCCGCTGAAGAGGACAAGTACAATGAAACCAAACAATTCCATGAGACTTTGGCCAACGAGTCCCCTGAAACAATTCGACACACGATATGGTCTATGGTGAAGCACGATCACCCTGATGCCCTTGTTCTACGCTTTCTCAGAGCACGAAAGTGGGATGTCGAGAAGGCTCTCGTCATGTTGGTATCCACTATGCATTGGAGGCATAACGACATGAAGGTGGACTCTGAAATCATGAAGAACGGAGATGCCTTTGCGGTTGAGGATGAGAAGACCGACTCTCCTACCAAGCAAGTTAGCGCCGACATGATGAAACAACTCCGAATGGGCAAAAGTTTCCTGCACGGCACTGACAAGCAAGGCCGACCTATCTGTGTTGTCCGGGTTCGCCTGCACAAGGCTGGGCAAGAGTGCGAAGAAAGCTTGGAAAAGTACACAGTCTACATTATTGAGACAGCTCGCATGACACTCCAACCTCCTGTTGATACAGCTGTAAGTACCCGTGGTCTAGAAATCAGAGCACAACACTGACATGCAAACGCAGTGCATCGTTTTCGACATGACTGGCTTCTCTATGGCCAACATGGACTACACACCTGTTAAGTTCATGATTAAGTGCTTCGAGGCCAACTATCCCGAGTCTCTAGGTGCTGTCCTGGTGCACAAAGCTCCCTGGCTTTTCCAAGGTATGTTGCTGTTTTCAAAGCGAAGATAAATATTGACTCGTAACAAGGTATCTGGAAGGTCATCCGTGGCTGGCTTGACCCTGTGGTGGCAGCCAAGGTTCACTTCACTAACAACCGGGCTGAACTCGAGGAGTTCATCGCTCCAGACCATCTGATCAAGGAGCTTGAAGGCGATGAGAACTGGGAGTACAAGTACATCGAGCCTATTGCTGGCGAAAATGACAAGATGAAGGATACGCAAACCCGGGATCGTCTTTTGACTGACCGTGAAGAGTTGGTCAAGAAATTCGAGCATACAACTAGGGAATGGATCCGTCATCCTGATGGTGAGCAGGGCAAACAACTCAAGGCTGAGCGAGAGAAGATTGCCAAACTTCTCAGGGAGGATTACTGGAATCTCGACCCATACATCCGAGCACGAACACTCTACGACAGACAGGGTGCGATACAGAGCGATGGCAAGACTGACTGGTACTCGCTCAAGCCACTGGCTGCTGCGGGAGCCAGCACTTCTGCTGATGACCTAGACTAGACGAGACGTATGAAGCACAAAAGGGACTTGGATTGTAGATAATCAGGTTGATTTGGCGGGCGCAGGATGGTACCTGGTAACCGGACAATAATACTAGAAGGGCTCTTCATGAACCAGTTCCCCAATCTCCCAATTGGACACTATCGCATATGCGTATATCGAAGCTCTTTAGATCTTGGCCTTGAGCTCCTCGCAGTAAGCCTTGAGCTGCTCCATATCAGCAGGCTTTGTAGGCCATTTGACGCCGAGGCCCTCGGTCTCGTTGGGCTTAGGGATCTGAATACTTGTTAGCTGTAGCTCAACGATAATTCAGGCTTAATCATGCTACCATATGGAAGTGAACCTAGGATTATGTTAGTTTCGTTATACCGTAGACTTAGTATGATAGACTTACATGGTCAACTTCTTGATGAGCAATGCGGCCATTGTTCTGGAGGATATTGTAATCGGTGGCACCAGTCGCGTTGACAATCTTCTTGACAACAGGCTATGAACATAATTAGACTTGAGTATTGATCACTAACGCTCCAGTACTTACCAGAATCTCGGTGAGGTGATCGTCAGGAATATCGGCCAACTTAGGACCGTGGTGCTTGGGAATGACAAGCTACATCTTGTCAGTGGGTTCATGTCGTGAGCTGTTGAGAACATACAGCGTGGCCCTTGCTGAGAGGACCAATATCAAGGAAAGCGAGAGTCTTGTCGCTCTCAAATAGCTTGAAAGAGGGGATATCACCTAATTAAGGACCAAGTTAGTTTACATGAAGACCAGGAGTTAGACAAAAGAGCTGATGAACACCCTCAACATACTCTCCCCTCGGCAACTCCCCGCATACTCTTTTACTCATTCAACCACCGTGCTTCCCCCTTCTCTTACCCTTGATGATGCGACAGAAAATGCAGGAGGACATTTTGGTGTGAAGTTGTTTAGTTGTTGAAAATAAATGGAAAAAAAAAGAATCAGAGAACAAGTTGAAGTTCAATTGTCAATTGAAGGATCAGATTACATGAGGTAACACTGAGCGAGGTGCAGCTTGGAGCTATGAGGGGCAGCTGGTGTGAGCTTTGATTGGCTGCTGCGCTTAGATTGAGGGTATATAAATCCAAATTGCACTGCTTTCTTTCGGAGTGGGACCTCCCATCGAACTCACCTCTTGCCTTTTACCAGATGTGACCGTGGGATTGGCCCAACAGACTCCATTCACCTAATCTTTGGAAACTATTCGTCTAGAGACTCTAGATTCGAATTTTGATTTTTGCTACTTTTTCGGATCAAAATGCATTTAATAGTGTAGCATCTCAGTCGGTCTTTTGTTTTTGGCATTTTTAAGACCATCGAAGCTCTTTTTGGGCTTTTTAATAGCTTTCATACCCGTTTTTCTGTGAGGCTTCTGCGCCTTGATTTTTACGTCATCCCCATCTCGGCGGGGTCACCTCAGCCCCTCCAAACACAATAAGGTACCTAGAACTAACTGCCTGTGCTCCCAAGGCATACCCGTACCAACCCATGATCCATCACTCTTCGCCCACTTTCAGGCGCCCAGTTTCTACCTTGTAGCACTTTTACCAAGATTTGCTGTTCCCGTACGAGTCACGAGCTTGACCCTCCGAAGCATATATACTCCAACTTTCGCCACCGACTGTTCCTTAGCTAGGTACCTACATAGTACGATCGACACCTTTGAGTTTGCGACGAACGTACAGATTCCAAGCCATATACAACCATCGCATTTACTCAAACGAAATGCCTGAATACATCAACACGCCTCTCTTTGGCGGCGCAATCACTTGCGACCTGCCCGCCAAGTTCGCCGACGTCAGGTTCGTCCTCATTGCTCTTTGCGCCTAAACCTTTCCTTGTGCTGACTCTATGCGCTGCAGCAAGTTGCGACAAGTTCCCGATAACCAAGAAGTCTGGATCGATCAGGATGGTTTCACCAGCATCATCTTCGACATCACAGAGCGTGTTGGAGGCTCTGGCTCAGGTCCTGAGGTTGATGGTCGTGCCATGACAACTCATCTTGAAGATATGGTTGGGTCGGATATCGATACCGTCAAGATCTGGAACACTGCCGAGACTGAGTTCTCGAATCTAGAGTATGTTGTCTCAGATGCCTTCTGGAAGTGACAGTTACTGATATCTGTAGACCTGGTACTCCCGCCTACACACTTATTTCCACACAGACTCCTCGTGTGAACCAGTCCCGCGACTCAACATCTGCGCCCGATTTCACCGCTATCATCCTAACTCTTTTGCGGCTCGAGAAGGCCAAGACTGATATTCTCATCACAATCAATGTGCCTCATATCAAGGGAGAGTACGACGAGGCGGAGGTTGATCTTGAACTGGGACGTCAGGGTAAGCTCATCGGTGCTGCCGTTGAGTATTCTGCTACTATCTGGTCAACATTTAAGATCAAGGACTGGGGCCTCTTTGGTGAAGCTTAAAGTAGTTGAAGTTTGTTAAAAGTGAATGGAGAGCATATTCAGGGTAAGGGGGATGTAGCAGGAAAGAGCTAGGATATCATGAGATGACTACCACGACTTATGACCCGTTTTCTTTGTCGATGGATGAATATACAATTATGGACACGACAAGTATGGTTCTCTAGCATGCAAAATTAAGTAGACTCATGAGCTGCTTTTAGATGAATATGACGAGACGTCATGATAGAGGGCCATGTTGACGAGCATTTAACCAGGTGTAGCTTGGGAAGCTCTACAATGTTCGAGAAACTACTGGCTGATAAGATCAAACTCGAATTGTGTCTGCATTTGCAACGTTCAGTGGCTATATACACTCTCATTCTAATTTCTTGAAAGTTTGTCTGGTTGATATACAAGGTAATCGATGAGCTTCCATGAGGGTAATGAAGGCAGTGTCTCTGTAAACTGGAGAGTATTTGTTCCTAGATATGTTATATGATATCTTATAGTCTGGATTTTGACAGGCAGCTTCGTAGGTGAGTGAAGGCGCAGATGAATTCAGTGAACTCATACACGTAAATGGTAATATTGAATGGGTATAGACAAACAAACTCCTAGTTATGCATTTATGCTTCAGCCTCAATAGTTAGATCAACCATCTTGTCAACAACACTCTCAAGTCCCAGCTTGCTAACCACTTTGCTTCCAGTCTTACCACCCTCTTGCTTCGCCCACTTCTCTGCAATGAGCTTCATGACCACCTTCTGAGGACTGCCCGGGTTCTCTCCTCTGACCACACCCATCTGCTCTTTCACAAACGCCTGATATTGGCTCGGTGCTTTGCCTGCTGCTGCTCCTCTTGGTGCTGGCTTGGTCTGCTTCAAGTTGCCCTTGCACTTCCCACATTTATATCGCTGGGTATCAATACTCTTGGAGTGCCGCTTGTACTCAGCTCCGCATTCTTCACACTCCCAAACGTACTTGAAGTCGATTTCGTAACTGTGCTTGGTCGTCACTTGGATGCCGCGATCACCAAACTTAGCTGAGCACTTGGCCGCCCAAGCCTTGAACTCTCGGCCGTGAGGATTTGTCGTTATGCCACTGATCATGAAGTTGGCGAGATGGCAAAACTCGTGTGCCATGACATTGAGTAGGCGATTCTCGTCATCAATGACCTTCTCGGCAAGTTCGATTGATGCATGATGTTTGAATATCTTAATGGGCTGGCCGTCTTCCGCCTTGCGTGTCGTCCTAATAGTCTCACAACGCCAACTTGCTCGCCCAGCCGTCGTATTAAGTGTTTTCGTCCAAACGAGCTTGACACCACCTGTGGACTCAGCAAGCTTGGCAATTCTGCCCTGCGTGATCTCGAGATCGAGTTCGGCTAGAAAGCTCTCGGCCAGTGCATGTTTTCTAGATTCAAAGGACTTCTTAGTCTCCTTCTTGGGCTCTTTCTTTGGGCTCGCCTTGCTGGGACTCTTGGTAACGGGAGGGAGGATGAGCTTGCGTGGCGAGTGCTGGTCGTTCCAATCGTTAACAAAGTCCTGGTTCCAAAAGGCATCCATACTTGGACGATGGGGCGTCTTGGGGATCTGTATTTTCTTGCTTGGTGATGCAAGTCCTCTTGGCTTGGATGCTTTAGGAGGAGTACTGGGTGGTGTGGTGAACTCGTCTATCTTCGATACTCTGCTCTCCTCATCTGAAAAGTCCTCGAGCTGTAGCCGCAGCTTAGATAGTGTGTCTGCAAGGTCCGAGGTGGTGGTCGTCCCTGAAGCAAGTCGTTTCCCACTTTGGCTAGTCTTCCTGGACCCAGCAACCTCTTTACTTGAAGCAGTATTCTTAGCAATATCGCGGGTCTTTTCATTGCTAATGCTTGTAGAGGGGTTTGGTTGAAGAGTTGGAGCATTCTTGATTGATGGGATACGCTCCCTGGTGCCAACGGTCTTTGATGGCTGGCTACTCAAGGATCTTGCCCCTTTCCTTGTCGGGGGCTCAGGGGAGTCATTCAACCAATACGACTCTGAGGCAGAGTCAGAATGTTCGTCTGCAGTTTGATAGATACTTGGCTCTTCTGCTTTCTCATCCTCCTGGCTCACTTGGCTTTCAGCATCGGTATCAATCTCTCGTGCAAAAAGCAATGCCTTTGACTTGGTCCCAGAATGAATACTTGGTTTCGGCTTTTGAATCTCCAGAGTAGGTATTGTCACCGTACTTGTCTTTGTTTTCTGAAGCCGTCGAACCCTTGTCAAGACTGTTTCCTTTTCGGATTCATAGTTCTCATCGCTCTCGTCATCAGAATCTTCCACAACCCTCTGGTTTCTCCTCCTTCTTGGCTGTTGTCGAGACTGCGGCATGTCCTTCTCAGTCTCAGAGCCAAATTCAGATTCTGAATATGAAGAAAGTTCGTCGATTGGGGTCGTTTGTCGTGATGGCTTCTTCTCATGACTTGCAACCCTTGACTTACTCTGTCGACCACCACTTGTGCTTTCATGTTCTTCCGAGTTCCATTTCTGAAAGAGCGGGTTGGCGGCGACTTGATTTGGCTCTCCAAGACGTCGCACACGTCGGGTTTCAACATTGGAAGTAGTCTTAGGAATCGTAGGCTTGCTAACTGAAGGTGTTGGCGTAGTTGTCTTTATTGCTCGGGTGCTTGGTTTCCGAATAAGCGTTTTCAGATCAGGTAAGTCATCGTCACTGGAGGGATAAATGTCTGCCAGTCTTGCCATAGTGGATGTGTTGAGTCGCAGGCGAAGGGGCTTAAGCTATGGCATATGCTGGTCGAGGGGTGTTTCTTGCGTTGTCAATGGCATGTGGGGATATAGAGTGATTCTTTTCGTTAGGTGATGTTTGAATAGGTATGCGATGACCTGGAGACGATAACTTTTGTGGGATAAAACGGTTTAGCTTGAATGCATGATGGCTGTAGTAAAACTTGAGTCTTCTATAAATCTACATATCAAAGGTTGGAACTCAAAGTAAAGAGCCACCACGTTGGCACGGCAACAGACCCATATTGAAATGTGGAATCACGAGTACACGTGACACCCATCAACTTCTATTGTGTATGGATCGGGATGCGAAACACACAAGACACGGGCTCACGATGGTTAATTATTTGATGGATTTGTGCCAGATGTAATTGGCAATGTGAGACACTTTTCATACCTACAAGTATCGAATTGACTAGGCGGCTTCGTTCGCAATTCTAGAACACGAAGCTAGTATTGACAATTTAATATCGGAACGAGAAGCCCGAGCCGGATGAGCGGGAAACTTGACATGCTTATTTTTGGTGCTCGCTTGTGTCGTAGTCCCTTGGCAAATTTTCAATGCCAGTTGTTGAGACCTAAGAGGCGATGGGTATAGGTTAACCTCTGAGAAATTAACCCTTTTACAGTACTTCATAATGAGTATTCTAAGACTCGACTTATGGCTTTCTGCTATGTGAAACGCATCGTTGAGGCAGAAACATGACGTATTTTTAATTAATCAGCCATATTATTAGAACAGATTCAGTTGAAGAGTGGAAGCCATGACGAAGAAACAAAGAGGTGCGAGGCTAACTAACGAACTGGACGCGATTCCATTGCCAGACTGTCTGAAGCGCCAACGGGTGGGAACATGAAAAAAAGGAGGTGGCCATTTTCAGAAGTCTCCGCCAAAAGTTGCCTATCACTTCGGCTGGTCAATGATAGAGCTCACTCCATGCGGTGATCATCAATCGGTTGTCGATAGATCATTATTAGCTGGCTCGGTACAGCAGCCGTGTTGCCGTGCGTGTCACATTGCTGATGGTCATCTACGGCCAGGATCATCTTGTTTATTGAATTAACCTGCAGGTCAATCACGGTCTATCGCCGATATCAAGCTATAGGCATCATCTCTAGAAGCCATGCACAATAATTTATACCCAATGTCGTCCCCGGCTACTGCTAGTCAGCGGGTGGCGGGACGCCGGCTTATCTTGACAACAGAAACTTGAATATTTCTGAGCAGTTTCTGTAAGAATCCAAAACATCAAACCAGTCGCAACAAGACGATTCCCTTTCTAGCGTGGTGGACACGGGCCCGTTGAACCAGTTTGGGATTGGGAAATTGGACTAACTGCAAAGTTAATCCTTTAGCACAGCAGATGGGGAATAGAGAGAAAAAATTGAAGCAGAACCACAGCTTTCTATGGAGAGAATTTGGGGGGGATCGATGATCGTGTTGGATCGTGTCGGTGTCTGAAGCTTACCAGGGATAACCTTGTAAGGGAGCTACTGTTTGGGCCAGCGTATCACATAGGCCGCGTACAGCGTCGTCATCGATTGTAATTATGCTGCTGACAGGACGGGATAAAAAAAAGAGCGAGCTCATCGTGGCAGTGTTACAGCGGGAAAAACACTGAGCACACATATTGAGTTGCCATCGGCTATTTCTTTTTACGGAACCTCCTTTGAATTACATGCTGCATGCCATCTCGTGTGAAGGAGCTGTTTTCGTTGCAGTCTTGCTCTCACCCACGAAAATGCGTGATGCAGGATCTGTTCCTGCATAATGAATGGGTACGGTGCAGGACATCCACTGACTTTTCTCCTCAATTTCTAAGCGGCCTTGCTTATCAATGCCCTCTGTCTACTCCGTAATTACCGGTACAACAATCGAGATTGCATCTTTAAGGCTGAAACAATTTCAATGAAGATTAGCATGAGATGAAAAGATGGTCCAGATAATGAATGACTTTATCCATATTTGATAGGTTTGGGATAAGTGGAAGAGCTAAGGGCAAGGAAGCATGAATTGAGGTACCAGCCATCATCTGATAGTGACGAGCAGGGTACGTGCATATTCAGTTCGAGGACAAGGTTACGCAGCAGTTCAAGTTCTCCTCGCTTGAGGATTCGACGAACTAGCTGAAGCTTCTCGAAGTCCTTACTTACGGCTGTGGCCGCAGCCGTGACGGCACCAGCAGCTTGCAGGCATAGACACGTGTACGTGTAGCTTGATAACAGCTTCGTTCCATGGCTGGTGAATCTCAAACCTGAAAAATCATTGAAAATATGCAGACATACATGGGATTTCCTTGATTAATGCATCTTCTGCCTTGATATCGCGGTTGGGGAACAATCAATAACTCAGCCACTCGTTGAATTTAACCTTTGGGTGACCAACTGCAACCTTCAATCATGCCACTGTAACACAACTAAACTAACCCCATGCTTGAGGCAAAAACCAAGCAGGTTGGTTGGTGGCCTTGATACCTCAGGTGTTGTGCTTCTCATTTAGATAACCTTTCTGTTAAAGCACTCGTATCAGTGAGTGAGAGTGAGGCATTGCCAATAATGCCAACCATAACTCCGGGCCACAGAAAGAAATTGACTCGGGCTTCGGATGCGCCGTTCAGGGGCGCCGGTGCCCCTCAGTGGACCTTGGAGGCTTCATCCAAAAGCCCGATTTGCAACAAGCACTTGTCAGGCCCGCAAAGGAATGACTCCGTACCAATGATGACGCGTGGCTGGCTATTTCTGAACAGTACTTTAAAGGTACGAGCTTGTAGAAGGTTCCGCCTCATGGGTCTCATGCAAGCGAGGCTCCAGAAACAAACGCCTTGCAGCGGAATGTGAGCAGAACAAGGCCAGCTGAGATATTGCCGCAACATGTATCCATCAGGTACTCTCATTAGAGAGAGAGAATGTTGAACTGCAGCACATCCATCCGAGGAACCCGCCTGCCATTCTGTCAATCAGAGTCCAAACTGACCAACCCCCTCCAGAGACAGAGACCCAACCACCCCCTTGCAACCACCAATCAAGACCCGTATCCCCTGGCACTCCTGGTCAGCGCCCCTGGCTTGCACTGCGAGTCGCGGGCGCGGGCCAGCTTTTAGGGGCGATGGCCCTCTCTGATGGGATGGGATGGATGGGTCTATCGAGAGGAAAGCAAGGAACGAAAGGGGACGACCTGGAAACGGCCCGGACGATCCACTGTTGGGACAGCGCATCACGATGGCTGCTGCGATGGATGAGGATGGATGGGTACCTTATTATTGCAGTAGTTGATGGAACCTGTTAATGCTTAACGTTAGAGAGTTGGATGGTTGTGCCTTTGATTCGAATTGAGTTTCAGCGGTCTTGCCGCTGTGAACTTCGGGCTTAGCGGGTATCACGCCCTGTAACTTTGAGGTGTTCACAACGTTTTATAGCCTATGATCCACTTTTCGAGACGAGATATGCTCTTGGCCATGCTGAGGATTGTAGCTTATTCGCTGATCTGACCAAAAATGGAGACGCGAGGCTCCTAAAAAAGTCTCCCTTCTGTTAGTTGCTGCTGATGGATGCATTGCTGCTCCCTCCCTCTCGTTGTGCAGCACTAGCAGTGAGTGAATGGTGTTTTTGTTTCCCATCGCACTCTCCCTTCCTTTCTCACTCCCACGTTTTGTGTACGTGTCTGCGTTCAGGGAATCAAAACATTCAATCCAAGTTTGTCACCCAAGTCTTGATCTCTTCTTTCTCCCCCCTCTCAATGTCTTTGACCACTTCAGAAGGATCACACTTCTAATAATACATATCACGCCTGTTGAATAATTGGAAACTTCTCTCCATCCATCAGTTCAAAGGTGGTTCCCCTGTTATCTTACAGACACACCCTTGCCATTCTCCACCCCCTAACTTCGCCCTGGATAACCCGGCGCCGAGACACGCAGCGTTTCTCTCCCTCCCCGTGCGGGTTGGAACTCAAACCACCAAAAACCAACCCTCGTCTTCTCCCCTTTGCTGTTCTTTGCATTACGCATTGCCGACACTCGTTTTACGGCTACGCCAAATCGCTTTGTCTCGCACTTGGACGAACGACGTCGACTTATCAAGCTGGTGAATCACTCTTCGTGATTGATTCATCTTCTTGAACCCGTATCGACGACGAATCGCATAATTTATTGGTCTTTCTTTCTAAGCCAAGCCACTGCCCGTTCGGCCTTTTTTGACGGTTTTTTGACAACAAACAATCAATATCTTGCAGTGCCGGCCACGCTTGTTCTCCCGCCTGATCTTGATTTACAATCACGCTCGCTGGTCATCCACATGTGTACCACTAGGTGAGTTCCGGTAGCTTGACTGTCCATGAAGTTGTACCCTGCGCTTCGTTCATCTGGCTTCACATCACTGGATGACGTCTCCCAGGACAGGACAACCCATGGCGAAGACATGATCTCTACGGACAACAACTGACCTTATTCTCCAATAGATAATTAATTTAAGCAACATGTCGGGATATCCAGGCGGTGGTCAACGCGACCAGTACGATGATGGTTATGGCCATCAACAGGGAGGCAACCAGCAACAACACGGTGGAAACACTGACTCCTACTACCAAGATGATCAGTACTACGACCAAGGCTACGATAACCGTGGCCCAAATAACAACAACAATAACAACCATGACGGCTACTACGACGAATCGTGAGCATCGAGTTCCCCCTTTCGTAAATATTTCACTAACACTGTAGTAGTGGTTACTACAACGCCGACCCCAATAACCCCTACCAGCAGGATGGAGGCTATTACGACGGCCACGATCAATACCAAGACGGCTACTACGACAATGGCCAGGGTGGCTACTATGATCAGGACTACGACCGTGGCTATCAAGGCCAAGGAGGCCGTCAGGGCTCTGAGGAAGATTCCGAGACTTTCAGCGACTTTACCATGAGATCGGACATGGCTCGCGCTGCTGAAATGGATTACTACGGCCGGGGCGACGAGCGTTACAATAGCTACAACGATGGACAACGTGGCTACCGACCTCCTTCCTCACAAATCTCGTATGGTGGGAACCGCTCTTCAGGTGCTTCGACTCCTAACTATGGCATGGACTACGGTAATGTTCTCCCTGCTGGTCAGCGATCCCGAGAGCCCTACCCGGCCTGGACTTCAGATGCCCAGATTCCTTTGTCCAAGGAGGAGATTGAGGACATCTTCCTCGACTTGACCTCCAAGTTCGGTTTCCAGCGTGACAGCATGCGCAACATGTACGATCATCTGATGATCCTGCTCGACTCTCGAGCCTCGCGCATGACCCCGAACCAGGCACTTCTCTCCCTTCATGCTGATTATATTGGTGGTGACAACGCCAACTACCGCAAATGGTACTTTGCTGCTCACCTGGATTTGGATGACGCTGTAGGATTTTCCAATGCACAAGGCAAGGGCCTAAAGCGCAAGAAGAAGGGCGGAAAGAAGAAGAAGAAGGATGCAGAGGCCAACGAAGCTGAAACTCTGCAGGAGCTTGAAGGCGATGACAGTCTCGAAGCTGCTGAGTACCGCTGGAAGAGCCGCATGAACAAGATGTCTCAGCATGATCGGGTTCGCCAGATCGCTCTGTACCTGCTTTGCTGGGGTGAAGCCAACCAAGTTCGTTTCATGCCCGAGTGCTTGTGCTTCATCTTCAAGTGTGCGGATGATTACCTCAACTCTCCCGCTTGCCAAGCTCTCGTTGAGCCTGTGGAGGAGTTCACTTACCTTAACAACGTCATTACTCCTCTCTACCAATACTTGAGAGACCAGGGATACGAGATCTCCGACGGCGTGTACGTCCGCCGTGAGCGCGACCACAAGAACATTGTTGGTTATGATGATTGTAACCAGCTTTTCTGGTATCCCGAAGGTATTGAACGCATTGCCCTCCAAGACAAGAGCAAGCTGGTTGATGTGCCTCCTGCTGAGCGATATCTCAAGCTGAAGGATGTCAACTGGAAGAAGTGCTTTTTCAAGACTTACAAGGAGTCTCGTTCTTGGTTTCATCTTCTCGTCAACTTCAACCGTATTTGGATCATTCATTTGACCATGTTCTGGTTCTACACCTCCCATAACGCTCCCAGTCTCCTGGTCGGACCAAAATACGAACAGCAGGTTAACCAGAAACCCTCAACGGCTAAGCAATTCTCTATCGTCGGTTTTGGCGGTGCCATTGCATCTCTTATCCAGGTTCTCGCTACTCTTGCGGAGTGGGCTTATGTTCCTCGTCGATGGGCTGGTGCGCAGCATCTCACCAAGCGACTCCTGTTCTTGCTCTTTATCCTCGTTCTCAACATCGCCCCTGGTGTAAAGGTTTTCATGTTGCCAAAAATTGGACCTGAGAAGATCAACACCGCTATTGGTATCGTTCACTTCATCATTGCTGTAATCACGTTCATCTTCTTCTCTATCATGCCGCTCGGAGGTCTATTTGGCAGCTACCTGTCTACCAATAGCAGACGCTACGTTGCTAGTCAGACATTCACTGCTAGCTGGCCAAGACTCCGTGGCAATGACATGGCAATGTCCTATGGTTTGTGGGCGACAGTATTTGGTGTGAAGATGGGTGTCTCGTACACTTACCTGATTCTTTCGTTCCGTGATCCCATCCGATACTTGAGCATCATGAACGTCGACTCTTGCCTGGGTGACAAGACCCTCCTTGGCAATCAACTTTGCCGCTGGCACCCAACAATCGTCCTGGCCCTGATGGCCTTCACTGATGTTATCTTCTTCTTCCTCGATACTTACCTTTGGTATGTCTTGTTGAACACCGTCTTCTCGGTTTCACGATCGTTCTATATCGGATCCTCCATCTGGACACCCTGGCGCAACATCTTCTCTCGCCTTCCTAAGCGTGTTTACTCCAAGGTTCTAGCAACGACAGACATGGAGATCAAGTATAAACCAAAGGTTCTTATTTCGCAGATTTGGAACGCCATCGTTATTTCCATGTACCGTGAGCATCTTCTTGCGATCGAGCACGTTCAGAAGCTTCTTTATCATCAGGTTCCTTCTGAGCAGGAGGGCAAGCGAACTCTTCGTGCACCTACTTTCTTCATCTCTCAGGAAGATCACTCTTTCAAGACCGAGTTCTTCCCTGCCTACAGTGAAGCTGAGCGCCGCATTTCGTTCTTTGCGCAATCCCTATCAACTCCCATTCCTGAGCCTCTGCCCGTTGACAACATGCCTACCTTTACAGTCATGATCCCCCACTACAGCGAGAAGATCCTTCTTTCTCTCCGTGAAATCATTCGCGAGGATGAGCCTTACTCTCGTGTTACACTCCTGGAGTATCTCAAGCAGCTGCACCCTCACGAGTGGGACTGCTTTGTCAAGGATACCAAGATTTTGGCTGATGAAACCTCGCAATACAACGGCGAGACAGATAAGAACGAGAAGGACACCGCCAAGAGCAAGATCGACGATCTTCCCTTCTACTGCATTGGTTTCAAGTCTTCCGCACCCGAGTATACCCTTCGTACTCGTATCTGGGCGTCTCTTCGTTTCCAAACCCTGTACCGCACTATCTCTGGTTTCATGAACTACAGCCGTGCCATCAAGCTCCTCTACCGTGTCGAGAACCCTGAGGTTGTTCAGATGTTCGGTGGTAACACCGACAAGCTCGAACGTGAACTTGAGCGTATGGCTCGCCGCAAGTTCAAGATTGTCGTTTCCATGCAGCGATTTTCCAAGTTCAAGAAAGAAGAGATGGAAAATGCCGAATTCTTGCTCCGCGCCTACCCTGACCTTCAAATCGCTTACTTGGACGAGGAACCCCCGGTTGCTGAAGGCGAAGAACCCCGACTTTACTCAGTTCTTATCGACGGCCATTCTGAAGTTATGGAGAACGGCATGCGACGCCCCAAGTTCCGTGTTCAACTCTCTGGCAATCCTATTCTTGGTGACGGAAAGTCCGACAACCAGAACCACTCCATTATCTTCTACCGTGGCGAGTACATCCAGCTCATCGATGCCAACCAGGACAACTATCTCGAGGAGTGTCTCAAGATTCGCAGCGTTTTGGCCGAATTTGAAGAGATGAAGACTGACAATGTTTCCCCCTACACTCCTGGTGTCAAGAACGACGTTAGCTCCCCTGTGGCCATTCTCGGTATGCGAGAATACATTTTCTCAGAGAACATTGGTATTCTTGGTGACATTGCTGCCGGTAAGGAACAAACATTCGGTACTCTCTTCGCTCGAACTATGGCTCAAATCGGTGGTAAACTTCATTACGGCCATCCCGATTTTCTCAATGGTATTTTCATGACAACGCGTGGTGGTGTCTCCAAGGCTCAGAAGGGTCTGCATCTAAACGAGGATATTTACGCTGGTATGACTGCCATCCTTCGTGGTGGACGAATCAAGCAATGTGAATACTTCCAGTGTGGTAAGGGTCGTGATTTGGGTTTCGGTTCCGTCCTCAACTTCACAACCAAGATTGGTACTGGTATGGGTGAACAGTTCTTGTCTCGCGAGTACTACTATCTCGGCACTCAACTTCCTCTCGATCGCTTCTTGTCCTTCTACTACGCTCATCCTGGTTTCCATTTGAACAACATGTTCATCATGTTCTCCGTTCAGATGTTCATGATTACAATGGTCAACCTGGGAGCTCTTCGCCATGAGACAAAGCCTTGCGAATACAACCGAAACGTCCCCATCACCGACCCTCTGTACCCGACTGGTTGTGCCAACACTGATGCCCTCACCGACTGGATTTACCGATGTATCGTTTCCATTCTTTTCGTTCTTTTCCTCTCTTTCATCCCTCTTATTGTTCAGGAGTTGATGGAGCGTGGCTTCTGGCGCGCCTTCGTCCGATTGATGAAGCAATTCTGCTCGCTCTCGCTCATGTTCGAGGTTTTCGTCTGTCAGATCTATGCGAACTCTGTGCAGCAGAACATTTCGTTCGGTGGTGCGCGATATATTGGTACGGGTCGTGGTTTTGCCACTGCACGTATTCCCTTCGGTGTCTTGTATTCTCGATTCGCTGGGCCAGCTATTTACTTCGGCGCTCGTTTGCTCATGATGCTTCTCTTCGCGACTCTGACTGTCTGGAAGGGTGTTTTGATCTATTTCTGGATCACGCTTCTTGCTCTGACCATCTCGCCCTTCTTGTACAACCCTCACCAGTTCGCATGGACTGATTTCTTCATCGACTACCGAGATTACCTCCGATGGTTGTCCCGTGGTAACTCACGAAGCCACGCCTCGTCTTGGATTTCTTACTGTCGTTTGTCTCGAACTCGTCTTACTGGTTACAAGCGAAAGGCTCTGGGAGACCCCTCTGCTAAGATGTCTGCGGATGTTCCTCGCGCTCCGTTCGCCAACATCTTCTTTAGCGAGATTTTCTCTCCTCTCATGCTTGCCGTTGTCACGATTCTCCCCTATCTGTTTATCAACGCCCAAACTGGTGTTGCCCAGGCCCCTCAGAAGGACACCGTCAAGGGCAAACCCGAGGCAACTGACTCTCTGATCCGGCTGCTCGTTATTGCCTTTGCCCCTATTGCTGTTAACGCAGGTGTCTTGGCTGCTATGTTCGGCATGGCCTGCTGTATGGGTCCCCTACTCAGCATGTGCTGCAAGAAGTTTGGCAGTGTTCTCGCCGGTATCGCTCACGCTACTGCTGTTATATTCTTGTTGATCTCCTTCCTGGGTATGTTTGTTCTCGAGGGCTTCAACTTTACCCGCACACTGTCTGGTATGATCGCCGTCACTTGCATCCAGCGCTTTTTCGTCAAGCTCATTGTGTCTCTTGCCCTTACCCGTGAATTCAAGGGCGACACTGCCAACATTGCTTTCTGGACCGGAAAGTGGTACTCCATGGGATGGCACACCATCTCTCAGCCTGCTCGAGAGTTTCTCTGCAAGATCACCGAATTGTCCATGTTCGCAGCCGATTTCGTTTTGGGTCATTGGCTGCTCTTTTTCATGGCACCTGTCATCTTGATTCCCAAGATCGACATGCTCCACTCTATGATGCTGTTCTGGCTTCGCCCAAGGTATATCTTATCCTTTGCTTGTTATGTTTTGAATTTGCCCTAACCTCAGAACAGTCGCCAAATCCGACCTCCCATCTACTCGATGAAGCAATCCAAGCTTAGACGCAGACGTGTGGTTCGTTACGCCATCCTCTACTTCACGCTTCTCGTCGTTTTCATCGCTTTGATTGCTGGCCCTATTGTGGCTGGCAAGTACATGCCACCCAACACGATCAGCGATGCCCTCGGCAGTCTGCCCTTCAATCTTGTTCAGCCTAACAACCTCAACAATGACAACACCAACAGCACCATGGCTACTGGTACAGGAATGGTTGGCTACACCGGTGCTGGCCTTACGAAGACCAAGACTGGCGCTGGTGCCTCGGCAACCGGCAAGATCAAGCTGTTCTAAGTGGGAATATTCAGACAGGCCCATTTGGAGGTGCCTCATGGGGGAGATGTCCCTGGCTTTTCTCCGCTGACAGAAAAATTGTGGAAATGGGAAGTTTTTGTTTTTTGCTTGTTTTTGTTTTCAGTTCAGCAGTTTGAGTGGATGCACGTGCATACATAGGTTGAAGTTTTATAGAAGATGGTGAGAGATGGGAGAGATACAGAAGGAGGAGGTTGGCATAAGTCAGACCTGACATTCACTGGCTGAACTGGACTGATCTTTTTTGGTACAAGGCGCACTTCTTTTTTTTTAAACTATTATAATGTGTACAATGAAAGGAAGAAACACATCCATGGCAGAAACTCTAGACCTAAATGCAAATAATGCCTCTTGAACATTCTTTTCATTTCATTTATACTACTAGCCTACGCTCTCCATAGAAACCAAAAATTGTAAGAGGTATTCTAGTCTACTGTACTGCCTACGACGCTTGTGATTTTGGTTGGTTTATTTCAATGTGTGTAAGCCAATTTTACGTATTCCCATTCCCCGGGCTATCCGATGACCCCTACACTTCCCCTGTAGTGGATGGCCTGTGGTCTTATTGTTTCTCACCTTCAGGTACCCGTTGAGCCCCTGTTAGATATGGATCCTTAGTACAGCCAATCAGCCTGCGGCCTGCGGCTTGACTCGCTTCGACGTTAGAGGACTCTGGAGGCCCCTTTGTAGACCCATGTACCTATGATGGACCTTGACTTGACAATTCAGAATCCTCGGTTGACGTCCATTTTAACTCCTTTCAACAACACGCTTCCAATCCAAACCAATATATATTCTCACGACCGGACGAGACGAGACGCGACGCAAGATCGATAGAAGTTGACGTAACCATTCAAGACAATTGGAAACAAAAAAAACATGGAACTCGATGCCCTCCAAGCCCGGGTGGGCGAAATCCTCGAACAGGCCGCCGTCTACTTCCATAAAGTCCCTGGTTCTGCAGTATTTATGCGCTACATCCAGTCGAGTTATCAGAACGACCCCGTGCGATCCGCCATTGAACTTGTGCTGCTTCTCTTCTTTATCCGCTATCTCCTGTCGCCTTCTTACTCGACCCGTAAGCAGAATTACATCAAGTTGAGAGAGGAGGTGAGAACACAGCCAGATCCTTAACCCCCGCAGGATTGAAGTCGCTAATGTTGGCTTCTTCGTAGGAAATCGAAGAGTTGATCGATGAATGGCAGCCCGAGCCTCTCGTCGTCGAGCAGACTCCATTTGAGGTGGCTGAAGCCGAACGTCTTCCTGTCCTTGTTGGGTGAGCATCATCAAGTCTAATCACATGCGCAATCTAGTCAGGATCAGCATCTGATATTTCTATAGCCCTACCGGTCCCAAGACTAAACTCGCCAACGGCCGAACTGTTACCAATCTCGCATCCTACAACTTCTACAACTTCAACGGCAATGATCAGATTAAGGAGAAGGCTATCCAGGTTCTGCGCACCTATGGTGTTGGCCCTTGCGGCCCTCCCCAGTTCTACGGTACCCAAGACGTTCACATGAAGACTGAAGCCGACATTGCCGCGTATTTGGGCACCGAAGGCTGCATCGTCTACGCTCAATCCTTCAGCACCATCTCTAGTGTCATTCCCTCTTTTTCCAAGCGTGGTGACGTTATCATCGCTGATCGTAATGTCAACTTCGCTATTCGCAAGGGTCTCGAGCAATCGCGAAGCACCATCCGCTGGTATGAACACAATGACATGGACGCTTTGGAAGACGCTATGAAGGCTGTCGCCCGGGAGCAGGCCAATGCCAGGAAGCTTACCCGTCGTTTTGTCGTGACCGAGGGTTTGTTTGAGCTCTCTGGAGATTCTATCGATTTGCCCCGCCTGGTTGAGCTTAAGGAGAAGTACAAGTTCCGCGTTATTCTGGATGAGACCTGGTCTTTTGGTGTTCTCGGCCGTACCGGTCGTGGTATTACTGAGGCGCAAAATGTGGACCCCCAACAGGTTGACATGATCATTGGTTCCCTTGCTGGACCTCTCTGTGCCGGTGGTGGCTTCTGTGCTGGTCCCAAGGATGTTGTCGAGCACCAGCGTATCACATCTTCTGCGTATACATTCTCTGCCGCTCTCCCTGCCATGTTGGCTGTCACCGCCAGCGAGACCCTCAACCTGCTCCAGTGTAACCCTGAAATCCTGGCACAGTCCCGCGAGAACATCAAGGCTATGAGGGCCCAATTGGATCCCCGCAGTGATTGGGTTTACAGCCCAAGCGACCCCGAGAACCCTATCATGCTCCTTGTCCTCAGGCCTGAAGTTGTGGCTGCCCGTAAGCTCGGACTGGAAGACCAAGAACGTATCTTTTTGGACTGTGTGGAAGAGGTACGTGCATCGGACACTGAAACATGAACGAATATGAACTGACCCCTGAACAGACTCTTGCCAACGGCGTCTTGATCACAAGAACCAAGACCAGACCTTATGCGCATGCTGTGAAGCCCAAGGACGGCGCGTGGTTTGCCCAGCCTGCTCTTCGAATTTGCGTTACATCAGCACTGTCTAAGAAGGATATTGAGAAGGCCGGTGTGACTATTCGACATGCTATCACCAAGGTCATGACACGAAAGACGAGCACCAAGACCGCCTGATTCAGGGGCTTAACGGATGATAATTTTGATGACAGATGGAGGCTGGCTGAATGCATGTTATACAGCTGAGCATAGTCGATAAGGCGTCGGGTTACACTGAGACCTTTTTGATTATGATGGATAATCAGCCAACGCAATAGACGAGGGGCAATATGGAACGATTTACAAAGTGGCTGGCAGCCATTTAACAAGCTAATGATTAATAGATGCGGCCCTCGTACGCTAGCATTGAATGAATATTTCCGATATAATGGTTTTGTGTCTTCGTGGGCTCCGTGATTAGGTGGTGATTGATCGGTTTCGTATCATGGTTTTGATACTGAAGAGGGAAAATTCTCAAGAAACCTTGACGTGTATTTGTCTGCTTCAATTACTCACAGTTGATGAAGTCGTCTTTGCCAAGTTACTGTTTTCGAATATAAAAATTATGTGAGATAGAGAAGCAGACGTCAGCTGTCTCGCGGGTTTTATGAGCCATCCCTTGCCAAGTCACGCCGATGCTGGCAGCTTACAGCCATCCATCAAGGACTCTAACCTGACAACAGAATCACCAAGGACGCACATGCAGAAGAAGGATCACAATTGGCAGAACCGCAGTCTCAGTTTCACAGTTTATTTTATCAGACGGATGAGGAACCATTTCAGCTTGCAACAGGACTCTGGGCATGTCTCAGACGTTGCATTCCTTGGGAGATTACAGGTCTCGAAATTACGCGCCATGCAAAGAAATCACCTCATTCCAAGAGTCGGGAGCGTGGTGGCCTCTTTTGGTGATTCATTTTTAAGCTTTATGTTTTCGGGCAGTTTGAGTTGTTGAGTTCCATGTTCTGAGTGAGTTTCTGCGTTCGTGTGTCTCATTCTGGGAGCGGGCTTGAGTGTGAATAGGGAGAACAAGGGATGAAGTCTTATAAATAAGGTAAAGCCAAGCCAATGGAATTTAGGATTTCAGGATGAAACTCACGGACTGAAAGGAATTACGGAGGTGAAGAGCGTCTCACTTGTCTCTTGCAGGGTCAAGCTTAAGCTCAACACTTACAAACGGTAGGCTCAACACGTGTCTTACCGTACCGTACTGTGTCGTTCCTTCTTGTTTTCTTTTGCTTATCATTGTAGAGAGGCCCCTTCCTCCCTTGTTTTGACGTCTCCTCTTTTTCTACTTTACCTCTCCACCTTCAATTTCGCTCTCGTCTCTCCATCTTCTTCTTCATTCATTCACTCCTACAGTCGTTTTTTCCTTTTCCTACTTACAATCACTTCCTAAGATTCGTCATTCTTTGATTCTTCTTTTCAGTTCTACACACACTCTTTTCCTCTGAATCCTATTCATTCTTGGATAGCGGGTTGTTAAGTCCCGTCTTATACACCCATTTTCTCAAATCACTGACCTTTAAACCACTATTTGAGCTCGTTGTAGCAGCTCGTTCACTCTCTAACAACTCTCCAAACTACTAAACTACGTACGGTTTTATAAAATATTTAACAAAATGACGATGAAACGTTTCTTCACTTCGGCGGTTGCCATGGCGGCGGTTGTTGCTGCTGTTCCTGTTGGTGAGTCTTCTCCTGACCAGGTTGTAACTCGAAGCTGACAATCCCAACAGCCCGTCCGCTCGAGAAGCGAGAACCGTATGCCTTTCTTGTGACACGAAACCGTGGTTTTGACTAATAATATTGTAGCGTCACGACTATTACTCTGACTTCGGCCTCTACCTACACCGCAACTATCGCTCCTGCTACCCCTGTCACTCCTACAGGAACTGCAACTTACCCAGGAACTACAGCTCCTGTTCCTGATAGCCCCAAGCCACCTAAGAACGGCAAGCCTGACGGTTCCTGTAGCTCCACAGGCACTTGCGGATCTGGTAGCGGTGGCAGTTCATCCGGTTCTAAGCTCCCTGGTGTCGCATATGCCCCCTACCGAGGCGATCACCAGTGCAAATCCAAGGACGAGATCCAGCACGATATTACGCAGCTCGCAGCTGATTTTTCAGTCCTTCGTATCTATGGCACCGACTGTGACCAGGTTGCCAATGTCTACTCATGCGTCAAGGGTAGCGGCTTGAAGCTGTTCCTCGGCATCTGGAACATTGACGACGTTCAAACTGAGGCCAAGACCATCATCAGTGCAATTGACGACTGGGACGTTGTTGACACCATCAGCGTTGGCAATGAACTTGTCAACAACGGAGCTGCCAGCCCAGCCAAGGTCATCGCCGCTGTCAAGCAGGCTCGTGAGATCCTTCGTGCCGCAGGCTACCAAGGCCCCGTTGTCACAGTTGATACTTTTATTGCTGCCAATGCCAACCCTGAACTTTGCAACGAAAGTGACTACTGTGCTATCAACGCTCACGCCTTCTTCGATGCCAACACTTCTGCTGATGAAGCTGGCCAGTGGCTCTCCAACACTGTTGAAGACCTTCGATCCAAGATTTCTGGCGACAAGCGCATCGTCATTTGCGAGACTGGCTGGCCTACCAAGGGAAACAGCAACGGCAAGGCTGTTCCAGGTATGAGCCAACAGAAGGCTGCTCTTGACTCTATCAAGCAGGCATTCTCCAGCCACATGGGAGACTTGATCCTCTTCTCTGCCTTCAACGATCCCTGGAAGAAGGCCGAAGCCGCAACTTTCATGGCCGAGCAATGGTGGGGTATCGAAGGCCAGGACTCAGTTTCCAACAAGGACCCGTCGTCGTCTAACTAGGGAATGGCTCACCGATTTGTCATGTCAGTTAGACCTTCAAATATTTGAATGGTTTGCGGTCACGTTTTACTCCGAGATAACGCTCGACTTATGTTTTTTCTATGATGTTTAATGGTTTATTGTTATTGCTTGAGGGTTGTGGATGCCGATTATCAGGTGGCCGTTGCAAGGCTGTACGAGCCTATCATCTTGGGAGGTATGTTGGAGGTTTGTCTGCTTTTCTATTCAAGTTCCAACTACCTCATCACATCACCTCGCTTTATGGCTGCTCTTTTAGAGATGAGAAAAGAATTACACTTTGTATTTGTTATTCGAATTGAAATATCCGTTATACAATTTGAACTTGAATTTAGCTTGATGATGAAGTAACAATGAATGAGTGACTTAATCTCAGCATATCTGGACCCTGCAACATGGCTTCAAGTTCAGAATACGATCGAGCTCAAGAAACAACGTTGCTGAATTGCCTAAATAAATCAGAGAGTGTGATTGCCTCCAAATCCTCCGCCTCGCGTCGATGACTTCGTTAATCATGAAGGACTATACCCATTGCACTCCTTGCTAGCCCAATAATTTGCCCCTAATGCATAAAGCATAACAGAATATGAATCTTTGTACCATCGCAGTTATTGGCCCAAGAGCTTTTCCCCTCATCAAGCAGATTCGAGTTCCACAGTTGCTGCAGTGCAGCTCGAGACCTCAGCCAACTTGTCTAAGGCTGGCAAATGCATGAAAAAACTTAAGAAATAGTTTGCTCGCCATGAATGACAAGTATTTTGTTAAATAGAATGTAACAACAAGGTTTGGGACGCAATATGGAGAGAGTGGTCGTTAGATGTAGACCACCAGCGATATTAGGATAAAGACCCAATACAGCAGACGAGGAGACGAACATGCAAAATCTTTGCTTCTCCGTAGGAAGGTAAAAAGAAAAAGAAAATAAAGCATCAGATCTCACTTCGTCCAGAAGTCATAGCAAGCTGAAGATCAGTTACCTCAAATGATGGGGATATCTCAAAAGATCCGTTCTGGGACCAAGATCGTTAAACACGCACCCATCAGGCTCCCATCAAGCGGCCCTGCGTATTTCAGCAGGAGGCGCGACGGGATGAGTTTAGCAGATCCAAAGTTCGTCAAGAAACTGGTCGAGTTCGATGATGCGGAATCGGGAGCCGATGCTCTGGCCCCTCAAAAGAGTAGTCCAAGTAGAAGAAAGACTGGCTTTCCAGGAAACAACCTCAACGCTCCAGCCCATTTTCAGAGCGCGTTGGGCTTGTGTCAGGAAGCCGTCCGAATACTTGGCCGGCCGAGCATCACCAGTAGCGATGACAAGCGTGCCGGGCTCCTCGAAATACTGCATAACAGACTCGCTGATTCTAATTTGGAGGGTTTCGTCAACCATGTCTTCGACATAACGGAAGCCGCCGGCTTCGAATGTGTTGTGGTCATCAGCACCAGATTGCTCAGGACGACGACTGCGAAGGTCGACGCGGTAGCCAAGATCCTTGAGTTCTTGGACAAAAGAAGGCTCGTTGCGGTTGGGACGCACAGAACAGCCAACGTTGAGCCATTCCGCGTATCGATCGCGAGTGAGAAGTTCGTGAAAGAAAGCAAGGTTCATTTGTGGGAGTGGGACAAAGCGCGAAGACTCCGGCAAACCAAATTTGGCTCTTAGGGCCTTTTGGAAACCAATGATGATGTTGGACATGTCGACAAAGACATGAATTCCATTTTCTGCGATGGTTGGATAATCTTTGCAGATCATAGAGTCTATGACCCCCTCATGGACGAGCTTTCTCATGAGGCCCTCATGCTTGACCACCGTGGTCTGCACGCTACTGTGAATCTCAGTAAGGGGGCCATACTTGAAATGTTGATATGAGATGATATGTCTGACATGGTTCGATTGAATGCCACCCAAGACCACTATATTGGGTTCAGAGCTATCTCTGGAATGCGATTTGCCCTTGCCCGAATTTGAACTTTTCTTGTTCTTTTTGGTTTCGTCAAAATGCTTAAGCGGAGACTCGCTTGAGCTTGGTGGTGTTGAGGCAGCAGTTGAGTAAGACGTGGCAGGTAGCACATCAGTGTCAGAACCGCATCCAGCCTCTGAGTCGGTAATGGGATCGAAGTTGGGCCGGGTTGATTGGAGGGATTCATTCTCCTCTTCTTCAAACATGTCTTCCTTCAGAACAGTCTCCTTCTTAATTCGAAGAGCCTTTCCAGTTCGCTTCTTATGGAGTTCGCTTGCCATCCCGTCAGGTTCAATATGGGCCTCAAGGCTGTGGTCCGGTTGCCTTGAGGTGGCAAGACATGCTTGCTCATGGTTATTTTCATGGGAATGTTTAGGCCCAACCGAGGATCTGGGAATACTGTCTGCACTGTTGGTGGAGTGCGGTACAGAAGGTCGCTTCAATATCGTGATCGGCTGTACCTTTGAAGAAGCCAGTGGCTCTCGCTGCTGTTGGGATGATTCATTGTCATTGATACGGATTTGCTGGAAGAGCCGTTTGAAGTTTCCAAGGGACGGGGTTGAATCGAAAGCCTTTGAATTCTTGGGGGAGGCCCAGTCCGTAAGGCTGTTCGAATTCAGCTTGGTAAAGTCACCAAGCTTGAGTCTACCGTCATGTGCAACATTATTTGCAGGCTTACTGCTACCCGGCGGCTCGTGAAGAGGATCGTCTGTTGAGTTTGCCGTTGGAGATGCCATAATAACCATCAAGAGCGACTACGCACATAGATGCGAGTTGGTGGTTGTAGATGAAGTTGGTGAGCTGCTCAACGCCAATCCGAGACGTGAGAGTATTGCTGAAGTGTTTTCCAAGTATTGACCAACAGTGCCGTTAAAGTGAATTATCCAAAGTTGTAATTGCAATTTGCCAGGACCGTAGAAAATGGTAAAGCCAAGAACGTATTGAGAAAGCGATTTGCCACAACTGAGTATCTAGAATCGCCGCAGAAGCAAGACCCAGAATGAGCTGAAACAAAAACGGACGTCGCGTAGTATAATAGAAAAGGGAACTCGAAATAGCCAAACACAGTCTGGGATGATTCAAAGGTCAAATCCAATGCGTCAGATTTTGCCGCTTGATGAAGCCGAGTGAGATCAAGTGCGGAGATCGAGCTACCAGAATATCATGAGGTCACAAGAAGGGAGAAGTATGAACCCAATCAAGGCCGTGTTAAGTAGCATACGAATCAAATACAGAGAACAAAGAATATAATAAAGAAAAGTTGCGCAAAGACTCGAGTCAAGAACAAGGATCCGAATATAGGGAACAAGGAAATACGAACGTTAAACCATTGACGAAGAATGGATGAGATGAGATGAATGATGAGTCAATTCACCATGAACTGAGGCTACCTATGGGTGGCTTTCCGGGATCCGGGATGGCATGTTCCTAGCCAATCAGATCACGACATATGTGGCATAAGGGTCCTGTAACTCACGTGTCCGTTGCCACCCCAAACGTCGATCCAAGTGGCTGAATACTCGATATACTCGGTACGACAGTAGCACGACAAAGATCAAGTCTTTGAAGCGAAACCGGAGATATTGTGTTTACCATCATCACTTCACAGCATTTAGCGACTTGCGATAGAGCAAAGATTTGCCAAATTTCTATCTCTGCTTCTCACATTGTGTCCATCCTAAGTTCATATGTGCCAGATGCATCCATCCCTCTGAATAACCAGGCCCTAGATAAAGTGAGAATGGAAATCTTGAATCCTGCTTATGCTCAACAATTGGAATACATATGCATCAACAAGAAGTTTGCGAATACTGCCTGATTCGCAAATTTAAATAATCCGAAGCTGCCCCTGTTCCATTGAACTAACTTATTGTACCTTTGATATAGCCTGTTTCTTTTTTTCTCTTTCGGAATTATGAGCAGACAGTGCTTTGAAAGGAAATGACAACCATACTTGGCATCTTCCCTGGCAAGACTTGCATAATGATATCCATAGCTAAGCTCCATTGCCATCACCTTCGGAAATCGATACTAGCTCGAGATGAGTCCAGGCTTGGTCGCACCGAGCTGCTTGAGCTTCGTCTTCGTCTCGCTCGCTGTTCGTTGGGGTCGGAAGGGTGCAAACCAGTCGATTTCGCAAACATGTTGAGGACATCAGTTAACGAGATAACACCAGTAAGTCTTCCTGAAAGACGAGCCCCGGCCATGGCGGATGCGGGCACAGCAGCTGTAGGGACTGGAGAAGCAGGTACTGCTGCAGTCGGGACAGGCGATGGGGGTGCAGGCGCCGATACGGGCGCAGCAGAAGGTGGAGGACCGGCGGTCGTGAAAGATTGGGGTCCCATTAAAGGTGTTGCAGGAGCTGAAGGGGATGGTGACGCCGATTCAACCACCCACATTCGATGCGATCGAGTAGCAACGAGCTTGGCAACGGTATGGGCCAGAGTCGAGTAGGGGTTCACGTAGAATACGGGAAAGACGTCGCGTCCGTGTTCAACTCCTCGCTCGTTGAGAATTACAGAAATGAAGTTCATGCATGACGAATTGAGTAAATGGGCGTTGGAACTCTTGGTTAAGTGGCGGACGTCCTTGGTCGAGATATTGCCCACCACATTCATACCGTTATCAACAACAGCAACGCTTGTAAGGCCTTCATTGTTCATAAGCGTCAGTGCTTCAGATAAGGGCGAATCGGAGCTATGACTTGTTAATACTTATCATTTTGAGATTGTATAGAAACTCACTTGACAGAAACAATCTCCTTGGCCCCAACACCCAGATCACGCAGCAAAGCAGGGTAAAGTCGATCGATAGAAGGAAAGTTGACACCCTCGTTCCAGAAAAACTCGACAATTCGAAGTTGGCTTGCGATACCAACCACCTCGCCGCTAGTAGTTGTCACCAGCAGACGATGGATGCCACTGCCGAGAATTTGAATAGCCTGTGCGAGCTTTTCGTCACCAGGCAACGTGATGAGAGTTTCCTTGCGGAAAAGAGGGAAGACGTCTCGTAGAGGAATCTGGCCACCCTCCTGAGCCTTGGCCAGAATCGAATTGAATAGCTCAACCTGATCTTCTTCGGGTTTGGCGAGACCAACGACAACGAGTAGGTATGCGTTCAAATCGGTATAATCGAATGTGGAAACGGCGATATGAGTGGAGGGATCCTCGCGGACCAGAACAACGTTGGTAGGGCTCTTGAGGAGGAGCTGCGAGTCATAATTAGTATGGCTATTCGGTTATTGAAGGCGCATGTTGGGGCCTATATTGAGTGACATTCAGAGTTTCAGTCTCACCTTGGTAGCTTCCTCGACGCTGCTATCGAACTCAACCCATTTGACATCATCGGGAGATACAAGCTCTCCAATAGCTACATCGCGCCAATCACGGCCGGCAAATCTGGGGTTGGCATGCTTGTTTCCTGCAGGAGGATGGTTCAACAGCTCCTGGAGAGCGGCCTGTGTAAAAGAAGGGTGCCGTTGAGAGCGTGGGGATGAGGGCGCATTGCGCAAGCCCTCAGCGAAGCTTGCGCGGTGGGCGGATATGGAGCTTGGGCCAGAACCAGCGGATATAGATACAGAAGGAGATCGCTGAGAAAGAGTAGGTGGCTTATGAGTAGACGAAGAGCCCGAAGCAGCACTGTTGAGGCTGGTCGAGCTGGTTGCGCGAGTGTCCTTGAGCTCGCGGGAGGTTGAGCTCGGTGAGGGGTCCATGGTGGAATCGTTTCGATTTAACCAGGTGATGAATTGACTGATGTTGAGATTTGATAGATCGGTTTGGCAACAAGTGATGGTTCAACACGACTTGGGCGAACAAAAGAGCGCTGTATGTATTGCAATCGAGAGACAGATGAGAAGATAATGGCGAATGTTTTGTCGCGACAATTGCAAAGATGAAATGGTAGTGTGCACAGAGATGGGCGAAGGCGAGACGAGACGAGACGAGACAAGACGTGGGAGTGGACGCGGGGCGCAGGTAGGATAAGAGAATGGTTCGAGTTGAATGGATCTCGATATTCAAGTCCAATATTGGAAAGTGGTTAGAGTTAGAGTCACAAACTAAGAATCAGGATACAAAAGATCAGAAGACATTTATTTGCCAAGGACGAGGCGATCGATAGATGAAGTGGAATGGTTTTTTCTGCCTCTTGCTGCGGAGGTTGGTCTGGAGATGAGACTTGTCTGCGAGGGGCACGAGGTTACAATCCAAAGCCATGAGTGGGCGGGGGAACGTTTTGCATGATGACATAGGCCGCCTAAAGTAAAGGTGGGCGAGCGGGCGATGGTGGAGTGCCCCGCGATGGATGAGTCGGGGACGGGAGCTCAATCTTCAGCGTAAAACTTACTGATGGAGAAGTAACCCCGACCCTGAGAAGGTGGAAGAAACTACCACTAAATAGATGCAATCCTATACTTCGGCATTCGATCTCTCATGCAGCTGTGAGTACTATTTAGGAATTGATTTACACCAATATCAGATAATCCATTCCAGCACCCAACCATGTTCATGCATCCATGCATCCATCCTCACAATGATCTGGCAGAGCTATGGCGGAAGCTTCTACGGCCAAAGATGATCATCGCTCACTAGACTCGACTAGAAAATGCGGATGTCTTCAAGGAACTCCCTGGTCCTGCAGTTCGTGATACGTAACCCAAACTAAGTTCTGATACGCACAGGTAACATGAACAAAGGGCAATAGGAAACTTGCGAGGGGTTTTATAAATGCCTTGCTGGTAAATATCATCATATTGAATCTCGAAATATTCGTTATCCAAGATCTTTGTACGACTTCGACTTGTGTATAAGATCAAGCCGATAGGTCTAATTATGGAAGTCAGCAATACAAAAGTGTTGTTACTACTTGGAAAGCTTGAGTCAATGACCTTATAAGAATTTAAGCTGCTACAGTTGGCATTTCAAATTGTCAGTTGGTGAGTGTATTGGATCTCAAGTCCCGTCAAACGATCGACCTGAATGGAAGTTATTCAGGAACAAACTTCAGTATTCACCATTATCCCCTGTGGCTTATCAAATACCCAAACCCAAAGCTAATCAGGCCAGAGAAAATGTTTCGTGTCACGTTGATAGGTTAAAGAAATGGTTGGCTAATTGGCTGCAGCTGCAATGCATCATGACAAGAAAGAAGATTTCATTGTGCATATCTGATGGAAGCCATCCGTTCTGGCGGTGTGGTGGGGCACAGCGTGGACGGCTGCTAAAACAAACAACGTAAATCAATAGATCCGATGGAAACAAGAGAAATTGAGATTCAAGGGCTGCCTGGCCAATTGCTGTTTGGCTCATCTTAACTTCTTTGTCTACGGTGCTGGGCGATCAAAGAGGCGTTCTCTGCGTCCATCTGGCGTCAAATATTCTTTCATGACTTCAGAGCATCTATAAATTAATCTAGGTTTATATCATGCGCCGTCCATAGACACAACAGTTGAATATTAACTTTATAAGTCCAGACCAGTTTCCATCAGAAGCTTTTGAGGTCATTTCTTAAACTCAACCTATATAAAGTCAGTTGTCTGTCCTAGGTATGTCTTGATTGCAGCCTGGCAGAAAAGGAAAAAAATAAACAATACCTTACCTTACAGGAAAAAACACACTAGCCACGACCTGGTCACCGCGCACCCTTTGTTTTTTTTTTCTTTTGGGCTCAAGTCTGTCCCCAAGTACCTCGCCTGCAAAGACACGCCCGCACGGTACTTATTCGCGACCCTCAACTTTGGGCTTCCCCTCCCCCACTTCACTTTCTGCTCCCATTCAGTCCCTCTCTTCTTTCTTTCACACCATTTGGGATCTTTGGAAATCTCGTCCCTTAAAGTGAAGCCACGGCCGATTAAAGCCAACGAACCTCGACGGCTCGTAGCTTTTTCACACTTCTTCTTCAAGTAGTACTTCATTATCGCTACTCTTGTCCACATCCTCCGACTGAGACCCAAACTTCTTTGTCGTCTGCTGGTGGACATCACCATCAGCAACCCTCCAACAACAATGTCTCTGCTCCCGCCCGACATCCACGCAGAGCTTTCACAGCTCCTGCAAGCTCTGCAGTCCCCCGACAACAGTATAAGATCACAAGCCGAGGAGCACCTGCAGAACAACTGGACTGCCACCCGACCTGAGGTCCTGTTGATGGGACTGGCGGAACAGATTCAAGCTGCTGGCGACAATGCGACACGATCTTTTTCCGCTGTAATCTTCCGCCGAATTGCTTCAAAAACCCGCAAGAATGAGACCGGAGAGAGCATGGATCTGTTCATCTCTTTGACCAAGGACCAAGCCGCCGTCATTCGACAAAAGATTCTCGAGACCCTTGCCGCCGAGTCTGAACGCCTCGTTCGCAACAAAATTAGTGATGCTGTTGCCGAGCTTGCCAGACAATACACGGAGAATGGTAAGCTTTTCGAAGCCCTGGAGTAACACTCCGTATCCTGGACCTTGGTTAACAACTCCTGCAATAGGCGATATTTGGCCCGAACTGCTTGGCGCTCTTTTCCAGCTTAGCCAAGCTCCCGAACCCGAGAAGCGAGAGAATGCATTCCGAGTCTTCGCTACCACTCCTGCCATCATCGAGAAGCAGCATGAGGAGGCTGTTCTTCAAGCTTTCCAGAAGGGCTTCAAGGACGAGGCCGTCATGGTACAGCACCCCTCCCGCGGGGCAGACTTTTCTGTCCCACATTGCATATCATGGCTCTGCTAACCGCAGCTATAGGTCCGTCTTGCGGCTATGGAGGCTTTTGCTTCATTCTTCAGGACTATTAGTAAGAAGGGACAGGCTAAGTACTACGCCCTTATTCCCGATGTCCTCAACATTCTACCCCCGATCAAGGATTCTCAGGATTCCGACGACCTCAGCAAGGCGCTCCTTGCTCTCATCGATCTCGCCGAGTCCGCTCCCAAAATGTTCAAGCCTCTCTTCCAGAACCTCGTCCAATTCAGCATCTCGGTGATTCAGGACAAGGAGCTCGAAAACATCTGCCGTCAAAACGCTCTCGAGCTCATGGCTACATTTGCCGATTACGCCCCCTCTGTGTGCCGAAAGGACCCCTCCTACACAAACGACATGATCACCCAGTGCTTGAGTCTCATGACGGATCTAGGCGAGGATGACGATGATGCTTCCGAATGGATGGCATCCGACGACGTGAGTTCTCAGAGAATGGAGACGCACAATTCATGCAACTAACTCACCTTGCAGTTTGACCAGGACGAGAGTGACCAGAACCACGTTGCTGGCGAGCAAACCATGGACCGACTTGCGAACAAGCTTGGAGGACAGACCATTCTGGCCCCTACTTTCAACTGGCTTCCTCGTATGATGACTTCCATGGCTTGGAGGGATCGACATGCTGCTCTGATGGCCATCTCTGCCATCTCCGAGGGCTGCCGTGATCTGATGATTGGCGAGCTTAGCCAAGTGCTAGATCTAGTGGTTCCCGCTCTCCGAGATCCTCATCCTCGAGTTCGATGGGCTGGCTGCAACGCTCTTGGTCAGATGAGCACTGATTTTGCCCCCAAGATGCAGACCGACTACTACGACCGAGTTCTCAAGGCAATCATTCCTGTCCTCGACTCGCCCGAGGGTCGTGTCAAGTCTCACGCAGCTGCTGCTCTTGTTAACTTCTGCGAGGAGGCCGAGAAGGCCACTCTGGAGCCATATCTGGACGAGCTCCTCTCACATCTTTTCCAGCTCCTTCAAAATGAAAAACGCTATGTCCAGGAGCAAGCTCTGTCAACAATCGCCACTATCGCCGACGCCGCTGAAGCTGCCTTCTCGAAATACTACGATACCCTCATGCCTCTTCTTGTTAATGTTCTCCAGAACCAGAGCGAGAAGGAGTACCGACTTCTGCGTGCCAAGGCCATGGAGTGCGCCACATTGATCGCTCTGGCCGTTGGAAAGGAGCGTCTTGGTCAGGATGCCATGACTCTTGTCAACCTTCTGGCCAACATTCAGGCCAACATTACTGATGCAGACGACCCTCAAGCTCAATACCTCATGCACTGCTGGGGCCGCATGTGTCGTGTTCTCGGTTCCGACTTCCTTCCATTTCTTCACAACGTCATGCCTCCTCTGCTGGAGCTTGCTGTTGCCAAGGCCGATATCCAACTGCTGGACGATGATGACCAGGTTGAGCAGATGCAGAACGAGGAGGGATGGGAACTTGTTCCCCTCAAGGGCAAGATGATTGGTATCAAGACAAGCACCATGGATGACAAGCACATGGCCATTGAGCTCCTGGTCGTCTACGCCCAAGTCCTTGAGGCTTCTTTTGCTCCCTATGTAGCGGAGATCATGGAGAAGATCGCTTTGCCTGGTCTTGCATTCTTCTTCCACGATCCTGTTCGATATATCTCTGCCAAGCTTGTTCCTCAGCTGTTGAGCTCCTACAAGAAGGCCTACGGCCCTCAGTCCAACGAGCTCCGTGGTCTGTGGAGCGCGACTGTCGACAAGCTCCTCGAGGTCTTGACTGCTGAGCCTGCCATCGACACACTTGCTGAGATGTACCAATGCTTCTATGAATCTGTTGAGGTCATTGGAAAGGATTGTCTTTCTACAGAGCATCTCAGCCGATTCATCGACTCGGTACATTCTGCTATTGAGGACTACAAGGACCGTGTCGCCCAACGTCTGGAGGACAAGGAGGGAGCCACTGCAGAGGACGTGGAAGACGAGGCTGAGGATACTCTGATGGCTATCGAGGACGACCAGACCCTGCTTTCGGATATGAACAAGGCTTTCCATGCTATTTTCAAGAACCACGGTGCTGCGTTCTTGCCTGCCTGGGAGCGATTGATGTCCACATACGAGGGCTTCCTTACCTCAAACGATCCCACCCAACGCCAGTGGGGACTCTGCATCATGGATGATGTCCTTGAGTACTGCGGTCCTGAGAGCACACGATATGCCAACTACATCACCCAACCGCTCATCGATGGTTGCCGTGATCCTTCGCCGGCTATTCGCCAGGCGGCAGCTTACGGCATCGGAGTCGCGGCGCACCGAGGTGGAGCACCGTGGGCGCAGTTCTTGGGAGGCTCAGTCCCCTTCTTGTTCCAGGTCACTCAGGTTCCTGACGCCCGTAATGAGGACAATGTCTACGCGACTGAGAATGCATGCGCAGCTATCGCCAAGATTCTCCACTATAATGCAAGCACAGTCGGAGACGTGCAAAACGTGATTACGCAATGGGTAGAGACTCTACCCGTGACCAACGATGAGGAAGCGGCACCTTATGCTTATGCATACCTTGCGGAGCTGATTGACCAGTAAGTACTCTCCACCCTCAACATACTACCAGTATGTTGGTGTGCTCATGCTAACGCTTTGAACTTGTAGACGACACCCAGCTGTGGCGAACCAAGCGGGCAAAATCTTCGTGTATATCGCCCAGGCTCTCGAGGCAGAGACCCTCGTGGGACAGACTGCCAACCGGGTAGCACTAGCAACTAAGGGATTTCTGACGTCGACCGGCGTTGACCCTACGCCTCTTCTGCAGCAATTTTCTCCTGAGGCACAGCGAACCATTATGGGATTCTTCAACTAGGAGGAAGCTCGCAGATGGGCTGAGTCTTGCCACCCTTTCAAAAGTCAAATGAAGGCAGACTGGTTCATATCACCCAGCCGACTGTCGCCGGGTATCGAGATGGCCCTATAGGCCATTTCTGGAGAGATGTAGCGGCCTGTCTTTAGATGATGAACGCTACAAGATGCCAGCCATGGGCCTGAAACCCGTTTAGGGGTCAGGCAATTCCAACAGGCGAATCCATAAAGCAATGGTGGCATCGACGTGACGTGGAATTGCGCTTCATTCGGGCGAAGTGGATCGGGTTCGAATCAGCGTCCAACAAATGCCATGTCCCGAACATGGAAGAAGAGAAACAGAGGACGACGGTCCTAGGCGTCGGGGTAAAAATGAGAGGGCATTTTGTTTAGGCAGTCTATATCCTCAAGACCGCATGGCGCCTTTTTTTGCAAAATCATTAGAGTTTACGAGTTAGGTTATTGATAACTGGTTAGTACCTCGTCGCGAGGGTTTTGGTCAGCAGCGGCAAGGCAGTCAGTCAGTCAGTCAGTCAGTCGGTTGGTCGGTCTGTCATATATATAGATGACGAGTTTTGTAGCGTACGGAATTATGACTCAAATAACCACACCGATTTCCTTCCCATGGCTGAATGATGGTGAAATAATGTATCCTGTGAGAAGTCTCAAGGCTAGATGGGCTGAGGGAGACATGGAATGAATGTCTTTACTCGCACGCAGGATGGTTGAGGCCCTTTCTTGACATCGGCTATACTCTAAGATTTGTCTCTGGCTTGACAAGTGAGTATTGATTGATTCAGCCACGATTCGCAATAGTACGATAAGGAGGGCGAATTGAGTCAATGTACTGCCCTACCTTGGTACCTATTCAGAGTGATAAAGGTTACTTAACTCTGTCGCCATCAGCAGAGCAAATAGCATTTCAAAATGACAGACTTGTGAGCATTGGCACTTAAAACAAAGTTGATGATGGCGACAGGGTTGACGGGTACCTCGAGGTGAGAGCAAAGCCACATGGAGGGGGGGCGTGTTGAATATTGAATACTGTATATACCCTCCATCTGAATGATGAATGCTTGCTCGCACTTTGGTCTTACTTTTTCTGGCCTGCAAGGAACGGCGGGTGTGCTAGCGAATTCGAGACATTCTCATGCAGGGTATTACATCTCTAGGGACTTGCTTGCATGACTTTTTTTTCTGATGAGGAAGATGCGTTTTTTGTACTAGATTTCAGATCTCGATAGTGATTTTGATTGACTGTGTGTTTCAATGCAAAAACTGGACATTTCCCAAAACGGAGATGATCTCTGGACTTGACAGGCACAGGGCATGTACAAAGAAAGCAGCCTGAGAATGGATAAATTGTTGTGCAGCCTGGACAGAAGCGAAGCACAGGGTCTTCCCGTCCCAGCCCAAAAGCCCCAAGGTTCCCCTCCAGTAAACCCGAAGTTAGGTACCTAGGTTAGTAGTCATAGTGGATATTTTTATGTGACTGTATCTTCGAGCTACTTCTTTCCTTATTCGGAAAATGTTTTAAGGTTATGATGAGATCAAGTTATATCTTTCTATTAATATGGTTTTCTATCGGCTTCTGTTAAATACCTAACGTTATTGTAATACTTTGATTTACTCAGAGTCACCATCTGATGTTAAATCATTCCCGGCTCTCACTCAAGCCTAGCCTCTACTGGGCAATGCGCAAGCCTCTTGCACCGGAGTTACTCCTGGCGCCTCTCAATCAATGAGCAAGCTCAAGTCCCTCCTCCTCACCCCACATGCATGAGTCCCTACAGTCCTCTGTACAGTAGGGTGCAGTACAGTGCTGTGCGCTACCCTCGGTAGGGTAAAGTCTTGAGATGGATACCTACCTCTGTATCTTGGAAGTACCTACCTCACCTTGAGTTGTGCAGCAGATTTTGATTTGCTTCTTGCAGCACCTGCACATGGGAATCTTGAAAGGGTTCGACCGAGCCGCAGAAAGCGGCAGTCACCAGTCTCTTTCTTGAGCTTGTAGTCCTCAATCTCCAGCTTCCATTAGCAGTAGTCCGTTATCCTTCGGCCTGTCTTGCTTCCCACACTAGCCACACTAGCCACACCATGATCCAATCCAATCCCACCTTTGACTGCCTGCTCTTGCCTGGCCTAGGTAGGCGTGGCATGGCATGGCATGGCGTGGAAGGTAAGGCAAGACAAGGTAGGTACTTTCCCCCACCCACACACACCCAAAGCAGCCCGGCCCAGCCCAGCCCAGGGCATCTGCTTCTCACGCATTCCCATTCTTCTTCTGCCATACCATCCTCTACTTCTCCATCCCTCTCGTTTTCCCCTTCAAACGACATAGCGAATCTTCCCCCCTCGACTTTGACGCGATCCAGCCTCGAACGTAGAATCTGTTTTTCTCACGCCTCTTCTCCTGACCGCAAATTTCTCGCATTTCCGAGCTTTCCATCGCCGATTTTTGAGCCATAGTCCAATCCCGAACAGTACAAATTCGACCAAGCACGAAATATCCACCCCCGCGCATTTACCATCTGCGATTATCCATACCCTGTCCCTCTCTTCGCTCGGTCGCTTGATCTCTCCGGCCTGATTTACCACGTCAAACCATCGACCCGACCCGACTGGACTTGACATAACCCATCTCGACCCGCCACGGTTCTACCATATTGCGACTTCTCTCACCTCGTCATATTGTTGCGTTTGTCACCAGTCTTCGCTTCTTGTTCCGCTGCAGCTAGGGTCTCCTAATCAGGTCGCCAACCTTTCCGACGCCTCGGTAGTCGAATCAGGACACCACCTGTCAGACTTCGCGCGATACGTACGGGACAACACCCGCTCACCACTTCCCTCGAGCGCCTGGCTAGGCCGTCCAGCCAGATGCTGTCGCTATGGATGGCTACTACTCTCCCCATCAGCAGCAGCAACCACCTCAGCAGTTCCAACAACCTCGAATGCAGCAGAACCAGCAGAACCACATGCAGCACAATATGAACGACCCAACCTTCTATCAGGGAGGAGATTCCCTCGACGATATTGTGCGCGATAACCAAGACAAGCTATACCGCCGACAGAGCATGCCCCAAGCCTTCACTACCCCTATGGGTCAGTTCCAGATGAATCAGCAGCAGCAGCAGCAAGGGCAAAGGCGGATGTCTTCAGTCGGCAACGGTGACATGATGACCTTCGGAACCGATAACGCCGACCTCAACTCGTACCAATTTAACCAACCACCCGTGGGAGGGGGATTTCCCACCATTAATACCTCCATCGGCATGGACCAAATGGGCAATTATATGACATCCGACCCTAATGACTATTCGACCATATCCCCTGATATGATGAGTTCTATGATGCCCTCTACCTTTGCTAGTATGAGCGTTGGAGCACAGATGGCCGGCAACGCCTCACCAATGAACCTCTACTCACCGTCCATGAGCCAGTTCCCACAAGGCCAACTGACCCCTCAAGTTCCGGTTGGTAACGACTTCTCCATGGATCTTTCTCCGGATGCCGGCTCTATGAATATAAACCAATCCAACCCTCCCACGACGACCCCGATACCTGCTCCCACCAACAACGCCATGGATACCATAGAGGATTCAGGCGACAGTATGATGAACCATCAAACTTTCAACAACATGAATGCTGGAGATAGCAACCAAAACTTACCTGCACTTTCTCGCCAAGTCTCAATTGCCTCCGGTTCTGTTGTTTCACCTCCACAGCAACACTCACACGGAGCCATGTCCTCTTCAACCGTTACTCATCCGACCAGCACTTCAGTTGCTACGACCCCATCAACTGGCGATGCCCCGAGGGACTCAAAGGAAAAGACGATATACTCAAAGAGTGGATTTGATATGCTCAAGGCTCTGTGGTTAGTCGCTACCCGTAAGAACCCGCGCATACAACTCGGCGCTGTCGACATGTCCTGCGCCTTTGTCGTCTGCGATGTCTCCATGAACGATTGCCCTATTATATACGTTTCCGACAACTTCCAAAACCTTACCGGTTATAGTCGTCATGAGATTGTCGGCCAGAACTGCCGCTTTCTGCAGGCCCCAGATGGCAAAGTCGAGGCGGGCTCCAAGCGGGAGTTCGTTGATGATGGAGCCGTCTACAATTTAAAGAAGATGGTTCACGAAGGCAGGGAGGTTCAACAGAGTCTTATTAATTATCGAAAGGGTGGAAAGCCTTTCCTCAACCTTCTTACTATGATCCCCATCCCGTGGGACACTGATGAAATCAGATACTTCATTGGCTTCCAGATCGACCTTGTTGAATGCCCCGACGCGATCGCATCGAATCAAGACCTTGGTGGTGTAAAGGTGAACTACAAACACAGCGATATTGGCCAATACATCTGGACACCACCGCAATCCAGCCAGTGGGAGCCCGATAACGGTCAGACGTTGGGCGTTGACGATGTCTCCACCCTGTTGCAGCAGTTCAGCCCCAAGGGTCTCACCTCTGACTGGCACAAGCAATCATGGGATAAGATGCTCCTCGAGAATACCGACGATGTGGTTCACGTTCTCTCGCTCAAGGGTCTCTTCCTATATCTCTCTCCGTCTTGCAAGAAGGTCCTAGAATATGAGGCTGCGGATTTGGTTGGCAACTCACTTTCAACAGTATGTCATCCATCTGATATCGTTCCTGTTACACGCGAGTTGAAGGACACAACAACCGGAAACCCTGTCAACATTGTATTCCGAATACGCAGAAAGCACAGTGGTTACACTTGGTTCGAAAGCCATGGTTCACTGTTTGTCGAACAAGGAAAGGGTCGAAAGTGCATTATTTTGGTAGGCCGCAAGCGACCAGTGTTTGCTCTAAGTCGCCGCAATCTTGAAGCGAATGGTGGTATTGGTGACAGCGAACTCTGGACGAAGCTCTCGACATCGGGTCTGTTCTTATACGTCTCTTCGAATATCCGATCTCTCCTCGACCTTCAGCCTGATAGCCTGGTAGGAACCAGTATACAGGATCTTATGCGAAAAGAATCACGGCCCGAGTTTGGGCGAACGCTGGAAAAGGCGAGGCGTGGAAAAATTGTCACATGCAAACACGAGGTCCAGAACCGTAGGGGCCAAGTGTTGCAAGCCCAGACGACTTTGTACCCGGGTGACGCCTCTGAGGGCCAAAAGCCATCGTTCTTGCTTGCCCAGACGAAGCTTCTCAAGGCATCATCACGTAACCTGGCTCCCGCTAGCACCGGTTCCAGATCTCTCGCCGCAACCCCGAGATCCAGTAACGGCACCGAAAACCATGCCACGGGCCATATTTCACAGCCTGCCGGTGGTGCGTTAGCCCCCGGTAGCCAAGACGCTGCTTTGGCCTCAGAGGACAACATTTTTGATGAATTGAGAACGACGAAATGCTCTAGCTGGCAATTCGAGTTGCGGCAGATGGAAAAGGTTAACCGTATTCTTGCTGAGGAACTTGGCGGCCTGCTGTCCAGCAAGAAAAAGCGTAAGCGAAGAAAGGGCGTTGGCAATGTCGTGCGAGACTGCGCCAACTGCCACACGAGAAACACGCCCGAATGGCGAAGAGGACCCAGTGGTCAAAGGGATCTTTGTAACAGCTGTGGTCTTCGGTGGGCCAAACAAGTACGCCTCTTCTATCTTCCATCAATTGTGACATTCATTAACATTTTCATCAGACTGGTCGGGTTTCTCCACGCAATTCTTCACGCGGGGCTAACACAGCAAATGGCGATGCTCGAAGCAAGAAGTCCAACTCTCCCTCGTCACCACTGCATAAAGAATTGTCAGCCGACAACTCCAAAGCGCAAACACCCAAGGGTGAGAGCGGCATAAACCCAGCCCAACTCACGAAGCAAAAGATAGAAAATGGAACATCAGCACCCAGCGGTGCCCCTTCAGCAACAGGGGTCAAATCATCGGCCGGAATGCCACCACTAAGCCATTCATCGATGTTGGGCGTCGGGCAGGCCTCGTCGATGGCTTCGATCCGAGAAGAACGCGAGACGAGCCAGCCTTGAGCAACAAGCATAATGCATTTCCCTCTCTTGATGTTTTCGATCCTCGATGTTGCAACTTGGTAAAGGATCTACGGAGCGTGGTGTCTTGATTAAACGGCATTTGTGATACCCGCCACTTTTCTTTCTTCACGCTGGCCTCTATTTCAGACCTGAGGCTCATGGATTTAACAAAACATTTGTGACACCCGTGACTTGGGGCTCACATGATGGCGCTAAGCATAACGAGCTTGTCTGCTTTTATTTATTTGGAAGAGAGATATAACCTCCGTGGTGTACGAGGCTCCGGGATTTTGGAATTGGGAATAGACACGATATACCTGCAACAACATACACGAGGCGTTAAGGAATGGGATGGCATGACTACGACTTGGACAGATCTTCCTGACCCCGGCCCCTGATACAGATTCTGCATTTATCGACAACGTCCATGGGCCGGGTGGGCCCGGCTTTGGTCTTCATGCTTCTACTCAACATAGAGGGCGGCCTGAATTTATTCGAATGCTAGTACGGTTCCATGTTTAGCACGGCAGGGTAAGCATTGTCAGGAGCATGTAAGGGGCATGTGGATTTGTGCAGTGGTGTTAGTTGTATTTAGGGAGGACTTTTGCGTACATATACGCACTACAGCAATAGCGAGACGAAGCATGGTCTAAAATAAGGAACAGATATGACAATTTGGGTATTCAGCTTTGATGTGATGACTCGTCGATGTACAGCTTGGCCACATTACCCAAGTAAGGGGGAGGCTAGTAAGAAGGGTAACCCATGGTAATAATCCAACGCCCAACCCCCTGTTTAGTGGTGAAGGGTAATGGACAGCAATCTAGAGGATCCCAGAATACATGTGAGTCTTAGCATTACTATAACCTCAAAACCATATAATCCCTTTTATTTTTGCATATTAAATAAATTTACACCTACCTACCCTATAATGCCAACATCACCATTAATTTTACGAAGTACCTGGGCTGGGTACACTTGTACCCTTTGAGAACGAAGGAGAGGCAACATGTCGTCAGTGGCATGTGATGTGCAATCTTCTGACTTAAGGGTACAACCACCACAAAAGATAGATGATGGGCTGACGTAGGTGGCTTCGCTGCTGATAAGGCTTGCATTTGGATGGTGGCTGCATCGACAAGACAAAGACACTTCAGCATGAAATTTCGGTCTTGAGATACAGATTTCAAGAAGTTAGGATATTTGATTGTGCTAAAGACTGTTACTAGTGATACGTCTTTTGTCTGCCACAGATCCTTTGACTGAAGACTTGAGATGGCATAATTGGGCATCGATTCTGTCGAAACACATATCAGAGGTCCGTGGCTGAAGATAGAGAATAACTGAATGACTCTAGTAGATTGTGAATAGATCAGATCTATCGAGATATGTGCAATTCTAAATTTACCCGAGCCAAATGGGTATAAGCCAAGATTTCCTCAAAGCTCGTCCTTTGTATGCACTTCCTCCTCCATCGTCCTGCTCTTCGCGTTCTTCTCATCCTTACCTTCAATACCCTTGCGACGACGATCCAGCGCCGCAATCTCCTCATCGTAGACAGTCCATTCTGGGACCTGCCTCCTTGCGCGATCGAGTTTGGGCTCCTTTGTCTGAGGGTTGTTACACAAGTCAATGGTACGCGCCTGGGCCAGACTCTCGTCGCTGCACCACGTCTCACACCAGAGCCACTCTTGAGGAAGACTGTGGATTGGGATTGTGAATTGCATGTTGTTTGGCAGGTCCTGGTCCAGATTGGACAAGCTGTTAGGGTCAGCTGAGAGTGCGTGGTACTGCTGTCGAAGGCGGTCTCCTGCTGCCAGCTGGCGGAACCGGTTAAGGTCAACAACGTAGAGGGCTGAGATATGGTACGGTAGCCCACGAAGATAGTTCGCCCAGTAGCCCTGTTTCCAGAATCTGAAGCCTTCCATTTCAGTGCGCGAGTCGCACATGGGTGTGAAACCGTACGGAGCACCCTCTAGGTCATGGTTCACAAGGTCAATCATATCAGTGCGAACGATTTGATCAGCATCGACAAAGATGACCTTGTCCAGGGAAAGCGGAAACAATACATCAAGGAACAGGATCTTGTACCCCCAGATCTCACGCTGCTTCTCTTTTTGTTGGCGAAGCCAGTGAGGCCACTTGTAAGTAACCATCTCGTACTTGAAACCATACTCAGCAGCCATATGAGGAATGAATTCCTTGAACGAGGGCGATAAGAACTGCTCAATGAACCAGAACTTGACGGTGTGCTTGGTGTTGCGCATAACCGATACTATCATGATGTTGAGCATGCGCTCGTATAAGTGACCACTGGCAACACTGAAGATGTTGATTTCAGCATGTTCTTCGGACGAAATCTCCTTGGGCGACTTGGCCCCTCCGAGGAGACTTTCGGCAAACTTGAGGCCCTTAGCAACAATTCCGCTGTCTTCACTATCTGGAGATTCCAGTACATCGACTTCTTCCATTCCTGGCTTGCGGTTGAGACGAGGATATAGGGTCGTACCCTTGAAGTCCATGAGGGCGATTTCCGTGCCTTCGTCTCCGGGAACAGGAGCATATCCGTGAGCACCGACACTCTCGATGGTGAAGATTTTCGACGTTCGGCCTTGCTTGAGTTGAATATTGTAGAAACCAGGGTTTGCCTTAAACTGGAAGTAGCCCAGATTGGCCATGACTATGGTATCTGTGATAAGGGGATCCTTTTCCGTCGCCAGGGTCAATTGTGCACCTCTTGGTGCACCTCGCTTGCCATCCCTGGAGTGACCTTCAATCAAGATATTCTCCAGCTCGTAAACCACATCGATGTCGGCTTTGACAGAGCTCAGCTTGATGTTGTCCAGGTCCTGTACAGATTCTTTAGCAGCCACTAGCCAAGCCGGAGGTACATCCATGCCTGCTGTTAACAGAGCCTCAGAAGGAAGGCCTTTGAAAGTCGCCTTAGGGCTCTGAACATGGCCAGCCTGATCAAAAGAAGGCTTTGAGTCAAGTACGTAACGGAAGAATCGCGTGATGGGGAGTTCTCCGACTACTTCCTTCGGGTTCATGAAAAGCTTCAGATACACTCCATCGAGCTCAGACAAGACCTTGAGAATGGGTGCCCATCTCTGACCTTGCTCACTGGTAGGATTCAGGAGACCAGCGATATGAACACTTGCAGTTTCGGGGTTGCCGACTTCAATAGCACTATGAGTTGAGTTCCAAGTATTGTACATGGAGCTTCGAATGGACGGGGCCGACTCGAAGATGCCTTGAGGGAGATCAGAAATAGTAGAGAGTGCCGTGATCGAGGTGAGCTTGGCGGCTGCAATGGGATCCGAAAGCTTATCTTCGAAGCCAAGGTCCTTGATCGCAGCATAAACAGGAAGGATCCTGTTTCGCTGCTCAAATTCCAAGAGCTGCTGCAAATCGTCCTCCTTGAAAGACACATCGGACGGCAGGGGACCGACGACTCGGCCGTTGAGGAGTAGTCCCTTTGTTCCAGGTAAAATGTTTGAAGCAGAGAGGAAGTCGGCAAGCGCAGTACCAAGGCCATCATCTTCAGCTGTCCAGGACGCCTCAAGAATGGCTTTCAGATCATCCTTACTCTTCATCTCAGCAAGCTTGCCTTCGTTAAGCTTGAAAGCGCCATTGATGGCATGAGCCTCTGCGGATGACGGCGGGTTGTGAACAAGGTCAAGCCGAACGCCAGGATTCTTTCGCTTGAATTCAAGGGCAGCAAGAAGAAGATCTTGCCCGTCATCGGCTGCAAGGTCGGCGACGACTGTGAGCGCAGCCCAGCTTTCTTTGGAAGCCTTCGAGTCTGAGGGAAGGACGGCAATGTTGTTGAACAGTCCCGCAAAGTCCTTATGAAGCTTGTTGACATCAACAACGCGAAGGGCCTTCTCATCATCAGGAAAGATGTATGTGTTGCGCTTGGAAAGAGCGTTACGGAGGAAGAGATCTGAAACAGGCGTCCCCTCTTCAATTTGTCCAAAGTACACAGCCTTTTGGATTGCTTGTTGATCCTCGGTTAATCGCTGACCCATGGCCTGAACCCACGACTTCTCACGTGGAATAGCCAAACCATTTACAAAGACAGGACGCACGGCAGTGTCAGCATTGAGTCGGCTAGCCCAAGCCTTGCTTGCTTTCACCTTCTGCTTGTAAGTCTCGGCTTCGAGAATCTCAGCCAATGTCATTTTGGTGGCTCCTGGTAGTGTTTCTCGTCCATCAATAGCCCTGGTGAAAGCCTTCTTGTTGGCTGCACCCTCTGGCCCCTCTTCACTCTCTTGGAGATAAGTAATGAGGGACTCGAATCCATATGTTTCCATCAAATGATAAACAACCTTGGCCTGAGCAGCAGAAGCAGGCGTAGTGGCCAAGGGGAGTATGCCGAACCTCAAGGTGACACCGCGTTGCATGAACTGGGCTAGTTGACCAAATGCTCGCCCATCCTCAATATTGGTGAAGTCAACTGGTGCCACAATGTGGAAGAGGTTAAGAGCCACCTGCGGAAGTTGTCCAGGATATGTACGTTGAAGGAGCTATGAGGTCGTTAGTGGTATGATCTCAAGAGGTAATCTTCTTACATACTGCTGTCAAATCGCTTGGGAGCTTCTGGTATCGAGCGTCCTTCTCGAGGTCATTCAACCACAAGAGCGCTTTGCCATCCTCCAATCGATCTGTCCAGTCGAACCTGGGTGGTTCATCCTCAGCCTTGGAACTGGCAACTTCAGAATGTCCAAGAAGTGAATTAGCCTGTTGACCATTGAAACCAAGATCACGGACCCCGTCGATCAGCTTGCGCTCACGGCGAATCATCTCAATGAGGGTAAATGGCTCAATTTGACGCTCAATAAGTTGGACACCATTCATCCAGAGAAAGTTGATGCCACTGGGAATACCGGCAGCAACATTTTTCTCCTGCTCTGCAGCAAACTCCTTTGCGACTTCATGAGTGGCAATCGATGCTGAGAACTTGGGGAAATCCTGGGTCGATTTGACTAAAGCATCGAGAGGATTTTCACTATTTAGAATGAACGAAGCAGTCTTCAGGCCTAAAGATGCTAGCTCGGAGGTTGAGAGAGGCTTCAAATCAGCAACCTCTTCATCTGTGTCAAGATCGACGTCGGCTGCGGCAGGTTTCTGTTTGCTTTCCTGGCTGGCTTCACGATCATCAATAACGATGTAGTCAGTTCTCTTCAGGTCCAGCTTCACACCATAGCCGCTCACAGACAAAGAAGTATGGGGAGCCCCTGCGCTTCGACGATATCGCAGTCTATATGACATATCTCCCTGCTTGGCAGCTTTGGAGAGCGCAACGTGGAAGGGGCCGAAAGAGGCAGATGTTGGGTCCGCATAGAGAATGGCATCTTTTCCAAGCCCCAGGACTCGATCAAACGGCAACAGGTTGGCTTGCCTATTCTCGGGTTAGGGTCGTGATGTCCAAAGCAAACGAAACAGCTTACCTTGCGGAGAGATCACCTTCCACGGCTTTATCGAGAGTTTCTGAGCAGTATTTCTTGCTATCAAGCAACGCCCATGTCGAGCAATCCTCGTTGGTGTCTCCTTTGGATACTGGATCGACAGCTGTAGTGTAGTATTGGTAATGTGCTTCTATTCGGGGTGCGGCAGCACGTAGTGAAAGAGCAAGCTTGAAAGTTGAGAGGGCTTCTGGTTTAGTTATGTGCCCGTCTTGCTGAAGAACCTCGAGGAAACGGTCGTAGATCTCTGCATCTGAGTTGGCTGATTGAAAGTGACCACTAGCAATCCTGTCAAGCAGAGGGAAGTATGCTGTTGAGTTTTCCTCAGCGGCAGTTTCTCTATTAGATGTCAGAAGCAATATCATAGGTAGCTCACCAGAAATAGTATAAGCTTACAGAAGTTCAAGCAAATATGGAGCACGAGGGAACGCTGCGTTCATTCCCACGTTGACTGACGGGGATGCCAAAGCAGCTGTAGCAGCCACCAGGGCCATAGCCAGACATTGAGAAAGGCAAGGCATATTTGCGGTCTACGCAAAGCGCTGAATGTAGCAAGTACTGGATATTGAGGAGCTGGAGCCTCGCGATGGAGGGGCAAAGGACAGCTCTCCAAAGAAAGCTTGGACAGGATAGCGACGACGTAGAATTAGGTACGCAATGGTGGCGCAATTCTGGTCTTGGGCGTCTTCAAAGTACCCAAGCACGCTCAAGATGTTTTCTACGTGCGGCAGACTCTCAATCACCATGCATCAACTCCGTTGTAAGTCAAAGACAAAGAATGCTTAGCTTTCTAGGTAAGTCTAGGAGTCGAACAGCGTCACTGAGACCCAGGAGCTAGCTGGCTGAATTGGGTTTAGCACCCGAGCTGATACGACAGACAAAAAGTCAGGGGCTCATCCCTCCACCGTCTTTCCTTACGTGGCAGAAACGATACCCCCTGCATCTTCACTCTTCAGCCACATTCAGGGAGCAGGTCCCCAGTTTTCTTACCCTCTAACACCCGTTCTCCTGTAGCCCCTCCATTCGGGGGAACAATGTTGCGTTCCATTACGGTGGCTTTACACCTCTGCACTCCCCCGGTATGATAACCCACAATTGAGCATCGTGTTCAATTGCCCAAGCCTAAGCCTACCTTAGGAGTTCGCTTCGTTGGCCAGCATTCAACTCAACTAACTTACGCCTCCCTTTCACTCTGACCTCCCGTATACCTCGACAAGCCCGCGCTGTGCTGGTCAGCTCGCACCCGAATCTCGCGATCCAGCTACACGCAAGCCGAATAGCTGCTTTCTATAATCCGCTTCTGGGCGCCTTGAATTGTTCCACCCCTTAATGCTCGAAGCTGCGGCTTCACCTCCCCGCCAATATGCAGTCCTCCCCGGGAATGTTGACCAAGGTAGATTGCGATGCAATTACTTTGTTTTCGCTTGCTTGTGATTACTGACACTCTCTGCACAGTTCGAGTCTAAGTCCTCGCGAGCTAAAGGCATTGCCTTTCACCCTAAGAGGTTCGTTGTCCGACGTCGCTGAACCGCATCGCAAGCTTTAGAGCTGACAAGTTGTAACCAGACCATGGATCCTGGTGTCGCTACACTCTTCTACCATTCAGCTCTGGGATTACCGAATGGGAACTCTAATTGACCGTTTCGAGGAACACGATGGTCCTGTCCGTGGTGTCGACTTTCACAAGACACAGCCGCTTTTCGTCTCAGGCGGTGACGACTATAAGATCAAAGTCTGGTCTTACCAGACTCGAAGATGCCTCTTCACCCTTAACGGCCATCTCGACTACGTCCGAACCGTCTTCTTCCATCACGAGCTTCCCTGGATTCTGTCAGCATCCGATGACCAGACCATCCGGATATGGAACTGGCAGAACCGCTCCTTGAGTATGTCAAGATTGCTTGCTGTCTTGGTCTAATAGCCGATAATGCTGACTTATTCTTAGTTTGCACCATGACTGGTCACAACCACTATGCCATGTGCGCCCAATTCCACCCCAAGGAAGACCTCGTTGTCTCTGCGTCGCTCGATCAGTCCGTTCGTGTTTGGGACATTTCCGGTCTCCGAAAGAAGCACTCCGCCCCTACCTCGATGTCCTTCGAAGATCAAATGGCGCGTGCCAACCAGAACCAGACCGATATGTTTGGAAACACTGATGCTGTCGTCAAGTTCGTTCTCGAGGGTCACGACCGTGGCGTCAACTGGGTCGCTTTCCATCCCACCATGCCCCTCATTGTTAGCGCTGGCGATGATCGCTTAGTGAAGCTGTGGCGCATGAGCGAGACCAAAGCTTGGGAAGTCGATACGTGCCGAGGACACTTCCAGAATGCGTCCGGATGTCTGTTCCACCCTCATCAGGACTTGATCCTATCTGCTGGAGAGGATAAGACCATCCGTGTATGGGACCTGAACAAGCGAACCGCTGTTCAGTCTTTTAAGCGAGAAAATGATCGCTTCTGGGTCATTGCGGCGCATCCCGAGATCAACTTGTTTGCTGCTGGTCACGATAATGGTGTGATGGTATTCAAGTTGGAGCGAGAGCGCCCTGCCTCAGCCGTTCACCAGAACCTACTCTTCTACGTCACCAAGGAGAAGCACGTCAAGTCTTATGACTTCCAGAAGAACATCGAGAGCCCTACGCTCCTGTCGCTCAAGAAGCTTGGCAGCGCCTGGGTAGCACCCCGGACATTGTCCTTCAATCCCGCAGAACGATCCATTCTCGTTACCTCACCTGCTGACGGCGGATCTTATGAGCTGGTTAACCTTCCCAAGGATGGCTCTGGCGCCATCGAGCCTGCTGAGTCTAAGCGTGGTTCTGGAAGCTCTGCCATTTTCGTTGCCCGTAACCGATTTGCCGTTCTCAACACCGTCAACCAGACCATTGATATCAAGGATCTTTCCAACAACACTACCCGATCCTTCAAGCCCCCCACTGGAACTACCGATATCTACTTTGGAGGTACAGGCAACCTTTTAATCATTGCTCCTACTTCCGTCCACCTCTACGACATCCAGCAGAAGAAGAGTACTGCTGAGCTCGCTGTCAATGGTGTCAAGTATGTTGTTTGGTCTAACGATGGTCTCTACGCTGCTCTTCTAAGCAAGCACAACGTCACAATTGTGTCCAAGACCCTCGAGCAGGTCAGTACTCTTCATGAGACTATTCGTATCAAGAGTGCCACTTGGGATGATGCTGGCGTTCTGCTCTACTCGACCCTTAACCATGTAAAGTATACCCTGCTTAATGGTGATAACGGTATCGTCCGAACCCTCGACCAGACTGTGTACCTGGTCAAGGTCAAGGGTCGTAACGTCTACTGCCTCGACAGAGCCGCCAAGCCCCGTATTCTTCAAGTTGATCCCACGGAATACCGGTTCAAGTTGGCCCTTGTCAAACGCAACTACGAGGAAATGCTTCACATCATCCGAAACTCCAGTCTCGTTGGCCAATCGATTATCTCATATCTTCAAAAGAAGGGTTACCCTGAAATTGCCCTCCAATTCGTTCAGGACCCCACCACTCGATTTGACCTGGCTGTCGAATGCGGCAACCTGGATGTTGCTGTTGAGATGGCCAAGGAACTTGACAAGCCCAAGTTCTGGACCCGTTTGAGCACAGAAGCATTGGCACACGGTAACCATAAGGTTGTCGAGATGTGCTACCAAAAGCTCAAGCAGTTTGATAAGCTCTCCTTTCTATATCTCGCTACTGGTAACCAATCTAGGCTTGCTCGTATGGCTAAGATTGCCGAGCACCGTGGTGATTTCACCTCGCGCTTCCAGAACGCACTTTACCTTGGAGAGGTTGAGGACCGTATCCAAATGTTCAAGGAGATTGATCTTTGTAAGTTTCAAGCCAAGTCGATTTCAAGGAATGCTTAACTAACAAAATTTTAGACCCCCTTGCCTACATGACTGCCAAGTCTCATGGTCTGGAGGAGGAATGCCAGTCCATCCTGGAGGCCACTGGTTTGACTGAAGAGGACCTCACCTTGCCAACCCTTGGAGAGCCCTTGTCTGTCCGTGAGCCTGTTGTGCATACTTTCGAGTCTTCTTGGCCCACCAAGGCTACCTCACAGTCCTTCTTTGAGAAGGCCCTGCTTGGCCAGGTTGAAGGTCTTTCCCTGGAGGATGAGCCTGCTGCCGCCAATACAGGCTTTGAGGACGCTATGGAAGATGACTCGGCTGCCAAGCGTAACGGCGCATTGATCGATGATGACGATGAAGATGCTGCCGGCTGGGATATGGGAGACGATGACGTTCCCGAGGCTGATAGTGACTTTGTCAATGTTGAGAGCGTCGACGCCGGCGGTGCTGCCAGCAGCGAGGCAGATATGTGGGCACGAAACTCACCACTGGCCGTTGATCACATTGCTGGCGGATCTTTCGAGACTGCTATGCAACTTCTCAACCGACAGGTTGGAGCTGTCGACTTCGCCCCTCTCAAGTCTCGATTCCTGGAAGTCTACTCAGCATCCAAGACTTTCCTTCCCGCTTCTGAGGGCCTGCCGCCTTTGATCAACTATGTCCGCAGAACTCTCGATGAGACAGATCCCCGAAAGGTCCTGCCGATTATCCCCCGAGATCTCGAGCACCTTGCTTCCAACGACCTGCAAGCGGGCTATGACTCGATGAAGGCTAACAAGCTCGAGGCTGGTATCGGCATTTTCAAGGGTATCCTTCACTCCATCCTTGTCAATGCCGTGTCAAGTGAGGACGAGGTCGCTGAGGCGAAGAAGCTTATTACCTCGGCTAGTGAGTATGCTGTCGCCATGAGCATTGAGCTTTCCAGGAGACAATTGGGTGCTCCTGATATCGTGGCTAAGGACGCGGAGAAGCTCCAGAGGAGTTTGGAGCTGTCAGCGTACTTCACTATCCCTAAGATCGAGGTTCCTCACAGACAGCTCGCTCTGCTCAGTGCTATGCAGCTGGCTATTCGCAACAAGAACTACAACTCTGCTTTGAGTTTTGCTAACCGCATCATCGCCAATGGCGGTGCTACCAAGATTGTAGAAAACGTAAGTGATATCGAACTTCCGATGCTTGCTCCGGTTATTGACCAAAATGTTACAGGCCAAGAAGACCAAGGCTCAGTGCGAGCGCAATCCCAACGATGCTATTGAAATTGAGTTCGACCAGTTCGCCGAGTTTGATGTGTGCGCAGCCAGCCATACCCCTATCTACAGCGGTACTGCATATGAGGAGTGTGCCTTCGATGGCTCCAAGTATCACACCAAGTACAAGGGCACTGTCTGCAGAGTGTGTGAAGTATGTGAGATTGGCAAGCATGGAAGCGGTTTGAAGCTGTTCGCCTAGACTGGGTAGAGCATTGTCGAATAAGATTTAATGACGGGAGCGCATAGTTGGAATTGGGAGTTTCGAGTCAACGATGCACAAAAAGGAGCCAGGTAGACGAGGTGGAAAGTCTAGGGCTTTAAAAAGGTTGGACTTGGACGACTGGTTGATAGAACGATGGCAAAGGAGTCATGTCTTTGTAGTTGCAACTTAGCCTGATTATACGCGAGAAGCACAAGACCAAGGAATCACGTTTAAAGACTAGATGCTTGACGTTTGTTTTGAGACTCGCCTGGCTGGCGAGCTCATCAATTGAATTAATCGTACAGCAACCGTTAGTCCCCTCTACTGGTCTATGTTTGTCTTCACGTTGCTTCCTCGCCAAGAATTCTGCCCTGATAACTCCATTACACGATCGTCTCAAGCTCACGTGCGTAGCCCAGGGCGTTTTCTATCACCATCTGACTCATCTCCTTGTTTTGGTCGCCATCCTCGCCTTCAGCAGTATCAGGGAAGTAGATGTTACCATCACGGACGATCCAGCCACGGTGGTGAGCGAAAGAGATAACATCGCCCTCTGAGTCCAAGAAGAGAAGGGACTTTGTGGAGCTGATAGGAAGGCTGGGGTATGCGCGCTCGCTGCTGGAAGCAATCTCGGAGCGGATCTGGTTCTTGAGGATCTACAACCGAGTCATTATTGGCTACTTGGGCGGAATTGGAATGAATATGCCAACTTACTTCTGAGAATACGCTATACTCATCGCAGGGCACCTCGCTGCTCTTCATGGCCTTCCATACCCGGTCATAGGATCCTTCCATCAACCATCTCTCTAGACGAATAGGATAGCCAAGGTATCGGTCGCTCTCAACGTCACCGCCACCACCCTCTCGGTTCTCCAAGCTCTCAAGCTCAGTGTGGAACTCAGCATATCGACCCTGTGTCAAGAGCAGAAGCAAGCTCAGACCAGTGACCTTGTTGCGCTCGGCCAAGTTGGGAGGGAGAACAGCAGCGGGAAGCTCGTAGAAGGGCTGAAGCTGCTGGACGTAGCGGGTGAAAGCTTCGGGGTTGCGGGCGCGGATGGCGAATAGGGCACCCTGTTCGTAGGTCTCGCGGGCGAGAGGCAGAAGATGCGTCGGGGTTGAGGGAGCGGGTGTAAGGGCGTTGAGCTTGAGGAGAGCGAGTTTAGCCTTTGAGAGGAGGGCGTTGGCATCGGTATAGCTCATAGAGGGGGAGTGCTTGAGCTGGGAGATAATCTGGGCGAGATTGCGTTCGGCCATGGTGGGCGACGGAGTTGTCAACGATTTAATATGCGGTAGTTGATGTTTCGCAGGTTGGATTTATATGGTGGCCCTGTGAAAGCAGCGATCAAAGTCGTGGTGTTGTTTGTGGTTGGTAGTGTTGATGATATTGGATTCAATTCAAGCTTCACCAGGCTGCATCCAGTGACGCGAGGCCACGGCTCATGCCTGTGGTTGCTGCTAGGTCACTTTGTTGCGGGATGGACGGGTGAAAGATATTCCGTTCCGCCGGCACCACCGTCAAAGGATCATGGATCGCAACTATGAGCAGGAAGCTTCAAAGTTCAAAACTTTCCAGCACATTGGGATCCTAAGCTTAGAATTCCACGTGGACAAGTTGTCGCG
>JADMIO011081423.1_pt1 | contig 70929 bp, 84 predicted proteins | sample 8958161 | NCBI WGS metagenome assembly JADMIO01 (sample SAMN16585339, study PRJNA669376) | soil metagenome | isolation source: Crop rotation soil | place: USA: Cullars Rotation, Alabama | collected 2011 | reverse complement strand
TCGAAGCAGACGAGCCGCTCGAGCCAGGGCTTCGCAAGTCCGTCAGCCTGCTGCGTGGCTTCGCCGACCTGGAAGCCAACAAGGCCAAGCGCATCGTCTTCGATTTCTTCGCCAAGCCGGTCGCGATCAAGGGCGACGGCAAGGCCGAGCGCATCATCGTCGAAAAGACCGTCCTCGACGACAGCGGCGCCGCCAAAGGAACTGGCGAGACCTATCAGGTGCCGGCATCTTTGGTGGTCAGCGCGATCGGCTATTCGACGTCTCCCATCCCCGACGTGCCATTCGAAGGTGGCAAGTTCGTCAACCAAAGCGGGAAGATCGCCGACCGTCTCTATGCCGTCGGCTGGGCGAGGCGCGGGCCAAGCGGCACGATCGGTACCAACCGGCCTGACGGCTACGAGATCGCCGACCAGGTCGTCGCGGCGATGCCCGCGGGAAGCTCGGCCGAGCGGCGCGGCGCCACTGGTTTGAAAGCGCTTCTCGAACAGCGCGGCGTGTTGCCGACCGACTATGACGACTGGCGCAAGATCGAGGAAACCGAGACTGCCAACGCCCGCCCCGGCTCACCGCGCGAGAAGTTCGTCCGGCATGCGGATTGGCTGCGGACGGTCGGCCGCTGAAACGCGGCCCTTCGACAATGCTCAGGACATGCTTGCGCTTGTCGAAACCCCCCTCTATCTAGCCCGCGCCTTGGCTCCCGCCGCGACCGCACGTCGCAGCTAAAGCGGGTTCCGGTCGGGGAGTAGCTCAGCCTGGTAGAGCACTGTCTTCGGGAGGCAGGGGCCGGAGGTTCGAATCCTCTCTCCCCGACCACTTACTTTTAGAACGTTGCCTGATTGCCAGTCCGCTCGAGGATCTCTTCGTTCAGCTGATCGATGTGCGTGCATCCGGTCAGCGCCATCGCGACCCGCATTTCCGCATCGATGAGCTTCAGGACGTGCGCGACGCCTTCCTGGCCGCGCGCTGCAAGTGCATAGGCCCAGGCGCGTCCCATCAGCACGAAGTCCGCGCCGAGCGCGAGCATCCGAACGACGTCCAAACCCGAACGAACGCCGCCATCGACGAAGATCGGCATTCGGCCGGCGACGGCGTCGGCGATGCGCGGAAGGGCCCGAGCGCTCGACATCACCCCGTCGAGCTGTCGTCCGCCGTGGTTCGAGACGACGATCCCGTCGACGCCGTTTGCCACGGCCTCGCGCGCGTCATCGGGGTCCAGGATGCCCTTCACGACCAGCGGTCCGTTCCATTGCGACCGGAGCCAGTCGATGTCCTTCCAGGTCACGGTGGCATCGAAGTTCTTGCCGACCCAGTTCATCAGGTCGGCAAGGACTGCGTTGGAGCCGAGCAGTCTCTCGAGATTGCCCATGGTCATCGGCCGCCCGCGCACGGCGACGTCCCAGGCCCAGTCAGGTCGTTGCATCACCTGCCATGCCCGCGCTCCGGGCCCTCGAATCGATCCCGAAATGCCGGCGCGGAAGTCCCGGTAGCGCGTGCCCGCAACTGGCAGGTCGACCGTCAGTAATAGCGCGCCGCAGCCCGCTGCCTTGGCGCGAGCAATCATGTCGCTGACGAAGCCGCGGTCCTTGACGATGTAGAGCTGGAACCACAGCGGCGCGGCGCGAGCCACTTCCTCGATCGAGCATCCGCTCAGCGTCGAGAGCGTGAAAGGCACACGGGCGGCCGCAGCGGCCTTCGCCGCCTGCACTTCGCCGCGCCGGGCGTAGAGGCCCGAAAGCCCGACCGGCCCAAGCCCGACCGGCAGCGCCCATTTCTTGCCGAACAATTCGGTCGAAAGGTCGATCGACGATACGTCGCGCAGCACGCGCTGCTTCAGCGCCACCGACTGCAGGTCCTCGACGTTCCGCCGAAGCGTCACCTCGTCGTACGAACCGCCGTCGAGATATTCGAACAGGAAGTGCGGCAGCCGCGCCTTCGCCAGCGCGCGATAATCGGAGACTGACGCGGCCTGTCTGGCCAACTCAGCTCGCGAAGCCCGGATCGAGCCGGTACGCCTTGCGCTTCAAGGCCGGCCAGGCGAGCAGGTTCGCCGCCAGCGGCAATCCCACCGCGCCCTGCTGCGCAGTGACCTCCGGCGCGCCCTGCGGCGGATTGCTCAGCTGGTCGCCCGCCGACAGCGCCATGATCTGCGCCTGGCATGCCCGCTCGAGATAATAGAGGCGGATGAAGCACTCGCCGACGTTCTTGCCGACCGCGAGCGTGCCGTGGTTGCGGAGGATCATCGCGTTCTTGGTCCCGAGGTCGGCGACCAGCCGCTCGCGCTCGCCGAGATCGACCGCCACGCCCTCATAATCGTGGAAAGCGACGTCGCCGCGGATCAGCATCGCCGTCTGCGTCAGCGGCAGCAGCCCCTCACTGTGCGCAGACACCGCCTGCCCGGCCGGCGTGTGCAGGTGCATCACCGCGTGAGCGTCGTCTCGCGCCATGTGGATCGCCGAGTGAATGGTGAAGCCCGCGGGATTGGTGACGAATGGCGTGGGTTCGACCGGATTGCCGTGGACGTCGACTTTCACGAGCGAGGACGCGGTCACCTCCTCGAACATGAGGTTGTACGGGTTGAGCAGAAAATGATGCTCGGGTCCCGGGATCCGCGCGCTGAGATGCGTGAAGATCAGGTCGTCCCAACCATAGTGCGCGACCATCCGGTAGGCGCAGGCAAGGTCGACCCGGATCGCCCATTCCTCCTCGCTGACCTTTTCCTTCATCGGCGGGATGTCGACGGACTCGAGCGGCCTCAGGTCGCCCATTCCGCGGTTGATGCTGTCGACCCTGTTCATGCTGGCACCTGTTGCCTGTCCGGATGAGCTGCAGCGAATGCTTCTAGCTTGTTGGCATTCTCCTCGGCGCGCAGCAACGTCGGATAATCGTCGAGCGGCACGTCGTAACGGCGCGCATTGTAGAGCTGCGGGACGAGCAGGACATCCGCTCCCGTCGGTGCATTGCCCACCATGAAATCGCCGGCACGCGGCCTGGCCATCGCCTCCAGCGCCGGCAGCCGCTCGCTGATCCAGTATCGGTACCAGGCGTCGACCGCCTCCTGCGGCTGGCCAAGCTCACTCTTCAGATATTTGAGGACGCGCAAATTGTTCAGTGGATGGATGTCGCAGGCGACGGTCATTGCGAGCGCCACAACGTGCGCACGCTCGGCGGCGGAGGCCGGTAGCAACGGTTGGTTCGGATATTTGACGTCGAGGTAATTGAGGATCGCGACGCTTTGGGTCAGCCGGTGGCCATCGATCTCCAGCATCGGCACGAAGCCCTGCGGATTGAGTGCTCGATACTCCTCGGACTGCTGTTCGCCGGTGAGCAAATTCACCGGGCGGCTTTCGTAATCGATCTTCTTGAGGTTGAGGGCGATGCGGATGCGGTAAGAGGCGGAAGAACGCCAATATTCGTAGAGGATAGGTCGGCTCATGTCGGGTCGCTTACACTTGCGAAATGAACGGCGCCACGACTTCCGCCGGCACGCGGATGGGCCGGCCCAACGCTTTGTCGATAATGGCCCACTGCGTCTTCGCGCGAACGCAAACTTTCCCGTCGGCGCCGATGAATTCCATCAGCCGGTCGAAGCGGGCGCCCTTAGGAGCATCGCCGACCCATGTCCGAGCGATGATGTGGTCGCCTTCTACCGCGGCGCGGAGGTAATCGATCTCGTGCCGCACCACGACCCAGTAATAAGCGTCGTTATGCTCGGGGTCGGCGACCGAGTACCAGTGCGCCACCGCGACCTGCTGGATCCACTGGACCCAGACGGCATTGTTGACGTGGCCGAGCTCGTCGATGTGCTCCGGCCCAGCCGACAGCTCCATCTCGAAGACGGGACGGTTCATTGCACCTGCGTCAGGAGGAAGGCGTAGGTCTCCGCCACTTCGTGCAGCTTCTCCCATCGGCCGGACTTGCCGCCGTGGCCCGCGCCCATGTTGATCTTGAGGAACAGCGGGTTCTGGTCGGTCTTCGTCGCGCGCAGCTTCGCGGCCCACTTCGCCGGTTCCCAATAGGTAACGCGCGGATCGGTCAGGCCGCCGGTGATGAGCAGCGGCGGATAGTCCTGCGCGGTCACATTGTCGTAGGGCGAATAGCTGCGGATGTAATTAAACGCCGCCTTGTCGGTGATCGGGTTCCCCCATTCGGGCCACTCCCCCGGCGTCAACGGCAGCGTGTCGTCGAGCATCGTATTGAGCACGTCGACGAAGGGCACGTCCGCGACCGCGGCCCCGAACAGCTCCGGAGCCGCGTTGACCACCGCACCCATCAGCTCGCCGCCGGCCGAGCCGCCGTTGATCGCGATCTTGCCGGCGCTGGTGAACTTCTCGGCAACCAGTCCTTTCGCCACGTCGACGAAATCGTTGAACGTATTGGTCCTTTTGGTGAGCTTCCCGTCGAGGAACCATTTGTAGCCGAGGTCATCGCCGCCGCGGATGTGCGCAATGGCACAGGCCCAGCCGCGGTCGAGCAGGCTGATGCGGTTGGTGTTGAACGCCGGCGGGATGGCGATCCCGTACGCGCCGTAAGCGTAGAGGAAGAGCTTCCCTTCGCCGTTCCGCTCAAACCCCCTCTTGGTGACTATCGAGACCGGCACCTTCACGCCGTCGCGCGCCGCGATCATCAGCCGCTCGGTGACGTATTGCGATGCGTCGTAACCCGATGGCACTTCCTGCACCTTCAGGACCTCGAGCTCGCCGCTCGCCGGGTGATAGTCGTAGACCGTCGTGGGCGTGACCATTGAGGTGTAGCCGACCCGATAGGCGGTCGGTGCAAACTCGGGATTGCCCATGAAGAAGGCGCTGTAGCTCGCTTCGTGAAACGGTATCCGCGTCTCCTGGCCCTCGTACGTACGCAGTGTCAGCTGATCCAGGCCGTCCACCCGGCTCGTGATCGCGAGATGATCGCGATAGGCGGTCGCGCCCGTCAGGTAGACGCGGTCGGATCCGGCGATCACCGTCTCCCATTTCTCCGGGTCAGCAGGGTCGGCGACCGCGAGGCGGAAATTCACATGGTCGTCGTTGCTGTGAATCCACAGCCGACCATGCGCGGCATCGACATGATATTCGCGGTTGGGCTTGCGGCGTGAAATCAGCGTCAGCGGCTGGGTTGGATCGTTGGCGGAAACGAACCGCACCTCGCTCGTCGCATTGTCGCCAGTCGAGACAAAGATCGTGCTCCGGTCGTGCGACTTGCCGACACCGACCGAGAAGCCGAGTTCTTCGGTTTCCTCATAGAGGGTGATGTCTTCTTCAAGGGGCCGGCCGAGCCGGTGGTAGCGCGCGCGATAGCTTCGCCAATTGTCGTTGACCTCGCAGAAGACGATCCCGCTGCTGTCGCTGGTCCACGCCGGCTGGCCGATGCCGACCTTGGTGACGGTCTCGATATCCTTGCCGCTGGCGAGGTCGCGGATGCGGAGCTCGAACCGCTCCGACCCGTCATAGTCGGCGAGTGTCGCCAGCAGCTTCCCGTCCGGGCTGACTTCCAGCGCGCCGAGCCGGAAATATTCGCTGCCTTCCGCCTCGACCGGTTCGTCCAGCAGGACCTCGTCGGGTCCGCCGCCGACCGGCTTGCGATACCAGGTCCGATACTGCGCGCCCGGCTTGAACGCCCACCAATATAGAAATTCGCCGTCGCGGATCGGGACCGAACTGTCGTCCTCCTTGATCCGCCCCTTCATCTCTTCGAAGAGCTGGTCGATCAGTCCCTGGTGCTGCGCCTTCCAGCCGTCGAAATAGGCATTCTCTTCCTTCAAATAGGCGATGACGTCGGGGTCATCGACATTCGGATACTTCGGGTCACGCAGCCAGTGCCACGGGTCCTCGATCGTCACGCCGTGGCGTTCGTAACTGAATGGGCGCTGCTCGGCCTTGGGCGGAGCAGGGAGGCTAGCGGGCTTATCCATGCAAGCGCTTTAGCGTGGCCACCGCCGACGGAAAGGCCCTGCGTCAGAATGAGACGCACCCCCGCGTCTTCGTTGCAAGTCCGGGCGGATAAGTAGACCTGTTCGCAATCCATCGCTTGCTTGCAGGGGTGTACGCATGAACACCATCATGATGGTCGCGCTGACCGCTCAAGAGCTCTCGGCAGCAAAGCCGAGAGGATGTGCTATTGGTTCAAGCTTGTCGTGGGACAGGGGGGACAGTCATGAAATTGGGGCGAAAACCCATCCTGGCCGCAGCATTGGTGATCGTAGCGGCCGCAGCCCTCGCCGGCTTCGAGCTTAGGCCACGTCATGGCTTGTGCACGAGCCGGAACATCATGTTCTGGCGGACGGGCATCCGGGCGACCCAGCTTCGTGACAACATCTACATGCTCCAAGCCTATGGGACGGACCTGATCAACGGCAACACGGTCGCGCTGAAAGGTGATGAAGGCGTCCTGTTGGTGGATCCCGGCCATCCCGAGCTGCTCGCGAAAGAGCGTTCGGCCCTGCCCGGATCAGGCGATTCCCGCATTCGCTTCGTCATCGACTCCCACGCCCATCCCGACCACGCCTGCGCAAACGGCGAGGCGTTCAAGCAAGGCGCGATCATCGTCGGCCACGCCAACATCAAGAAGTTCTTCGACACCGATCCGTCGGCACCGCCGCGGCAGACCGGTGACACCCCGCAACTGACGTACGATGACCAGATGACCCTGCGCTTCGATGGTGAGCAGGTTCACCTGATCCACCCGGCGGACGCGCATACCGACGCGGATACGATCACAATCTTCCCGCGGGCGAATGTCATCAGCACCGGGGATACGTTCATCAACGGGAACTGGCCCTACATGAAGCGCGGGTCGATCGACGGCTACATCGCGGCTGAAAAGCTCATCCTCCGCCTCGCCAACGACAACACTTTGATCGTTCCTGGCCATGGCCCGCTTTCGCGCCGTTCGGACCTGCTGAAGAGCTACGAGCGGATGGTCGAGGTGCGCAGGCGGATCGCGGCGCTGGTCGCCCAGGGCCTCACCGAGGAACAAGTCTCGGCGAGGCATCCGATCGACGACCTCGATGCCTATGTCGGCGATCCCAGCGGCCGGCGCGAGCTGACCAGCAGCGCGGCGGTGACCCGGCACGTCTATCGGTCGCTCAAGGCGACGGCCGGAAACCAGGCTCCAAAGAGCTGACTTCGCGCATCAGGCTTTTAAAGCGCTAGTCCCAAGCCGCTCGATGTCTGCAATGGGTCGAAAACGGACATTAGCCTATTCGTCCGTTAAGATGTTTCCCACGAAGTCGAACGGCCTCTTCGGCATCGACATGTCCACGCCAGCATCGCGTAACAGCGGCTCTAAGCTCTCGGCAGTTTCGCCATGTTTGAACCAATCGGGATGAGTCGCTTGCGTCGCCATCAGAGCCATGCGCCAATCAGCCCATGGGATCTTGCGACGCATTTCACTCAGCCGCTTACTCACGTCGCGGGCGATGTGCCGTGGAGCATCCTTGCGATACACCGAAGCAATTTCACTCATCGCGCAAACGTCTGCAATGGGTGGAAAGCTGCCATTTCCTCGGGCAAGCTGATGTTGGGGGATTTAGATGCGTAGCATTGTTGTTCTGGCCTTCGTGGCTCTTGGCGGATGTACTTCGCAGCAGCCCGATTGCGGCTTCTTAGCGTCCGGGTACGGGCGGCTGGCGAGCAACTTGGCGACCTTGCCAGACATTCCGTCCGCCACGCTACCCCAGGCCGCTCGCGTCGAGGTTGAGCGCTGTTATCCCTCGCATCCCTATCTCAACTATCGCGGGCCATTCCACTTCTTGGGCGCAAAGCGAGCCGCGAGCGGGAACACGTACCTCATCTATGAGCCTAGCGGCATCACGGACGTCGAACTCGTATTTGAGTTGGCCTCCGACCTGCGGCCCCTAAGAGCGTTCCAATACAGCACGCTCTAGTGTCAGCTTTGGGTGGAAAGCTGACTCTAGCTCAGCCGCGCTTTAGTCCTTCCGGCATGCGCGTTTCGAAAACGTGACGTCGCGGATTTCCGTGTCTCCCGGTTGGTCTTGGGGTGCGCCTCCAATCGTCACCACGAGTAGGCAACGGTTCGCCTTACTGAAGGTCATGTCGCAAATTCCAATACTCACGCCCGTGCAATTTCCCACTTCGGGATAGGTAGCGCACGTGTGGCCATCGACATCGGGGCCATGGCAGTTCCCAGGTACGGGCACCCAGCCGTAACCCAGAATGATTTTCCGGGCTTGCAGATACTCCATATTTTCAAGCTTGACCGACTTCGTTGCCGACGCGGCCGGATGAGGGGGCAGCACTGCCACCGCAGCCAAAACGAGGAAAATCCGGTTCATAAGGCTATTGCTGAACAACGTTTCCAATGTCTGCAATGGGTCGAAAGCAGACATCACCTAGTGAACACAACGACCCTCGTGCCATGCGCCCCCGCCGTCGAGACACGTATCTTGGGCAACGACTGGCAAAACTAAGACACCAGCGACTAGGACGCCAATTCCGGCAGTCGCCAACACTACTGAAAAAGTCTCCATCGGTAACGACATGAACTTGTGTCGCGCGCGGTAAAGCAGTCGCTCTTTGATCCGATGCGTCCTGACCTTAGCAAGCGACTTCCTGTTTGCCTTACGACCGACGAACCAGTTGGCAACAGCAGCGCCCAGCAGGGCCAATCCGAACACCCACATGCCATCCGGCAATTTTAACGCCGCACGCACAAGCTCAAACATGATAGCTGAGGCCAGCACGATCCAGATGGTTTGATAGCCCTTGCCTGTCCACCACGCGACGTAGATCAATTGCAAGCCTCCTTGCCGACTACGTGGTAAGACTAACCCCAGTCCGAATGTCTGCAATGGGTCGAAAGCGGACATTCGGAACGCAAGATTCCTCTGTCCTACAGGGCGGCATTTGTGATCCAGGCTGTCACATGCGCGCTTGCCGAAATCCTACGAAGTTGACGAAGCTGACACACCCCCCTGTCCCCTCGCGCGTACGCGCATGGGGTCGCTGCGTTTGCTGCGTTTCGTTGGCGTTCCTCTCGCGCGCGTACGCGTTGAGGGCACAACTTTGGCAACTTTCGGGCTCGGCGCGGCTCTTTAACAATGGCGCTTGTGGGACTAGCTGAGAGGAGAGGGAGTTAGTTCATGTCCAGTTACGCCGATCGCCTGCAGGCCCTTCGCGAGCAACTCAAGGCCGAAAAGCTCGACGGCTTCGTCGTTCCGCTGACCGACGAGCATATGAGCGAATATGTCGGCAGCTACGCGCAGCGCCTCGCCTGGCTGACGGGCTTCGAGGGCTCGGCCGGGTCGGCGGTGGTGCTGCCGGAGCAGGCGGCGATCTTCGTCGATGGTCGCTACACGCTTCAAGTTCGCCAGCAGGTCTCGCCGACCGAATGGAGTTACCAGTCCGTGCCCGAGACGAGCACGACGCAGTGGCTTGAGGAACATGCGCCAGAAGGCGCCCGCATCGGCTACGATCCCTGGCTTCATACCCGCGACTGGGTGAAGAAGGCGAAGGAAGCCCTTGCCACCCGCGGCGCCGAGCTGGTCCCGGTCGACCGCAATCCGATCGATGAAATCTGGAAGGACCGGCCCGAAGCGTCGAAGGCGCATCTCGTCGTCCAGTCCGACAAATATGCCGGCAAATCCGCGGCCGAGAAGCGCACCGAGATTGGCGACTGGCTCGCCAGGCATCACGCCGACGCGGCGGTGCTGTCGGCGCTCGATTCGATCGCCTGGGCGTTCAACATCCGCGGCGAGGATGTGACCCATACGCCGGTGGCGCTTGCCTACGCCTTGGTCAATCAGGACGGCACTGCCGACCTGTTCGTGGCGTCGGAAAAGATCACGCCGGAGCTTCGCCAGCATCTCGGCAATGGCGTCCGGCTGCACGAGCGTTACGAGTTCGAAGGCGCGCTGTCCGAGTACAAAGGGAAGACGGTCGTCGTCGATCCCGAGCGCGCGGTCGCCGCGATCTTCGAAGCGCTCGAGAAAGCCGGCGCGAAGATCGTGCCGCTGCGCGACCCGACCATCCTGCCCAAGGCGATCAAGAACGACGCCGAGATTGCCGGACAGAAGGCGGCGCAGGAACGCGACGGCGCTGCGATCTCCAAGTTCCTCCGCTGGATCGATGAGGAAGCGCCGAAGGGCGATGTCGATGAGCTCAAGGCCTCCGATCATCTCGAAGCGCTTCGCCGCGAGAACGCAGAGCTGCGCGACCTGTCGTTCGACAGCATCTCCGGCGCTGGCCCCAACGGCGCGATAGTTCACTACCGCTCAAGCGAGAAGACCAACCGCAAGCTCGAGAAGGGCACGCTCTACCTGATCGACTCCGGCGGCCAGTATGTCGACGGCACAACCGACATCACCCGCACCGTCCCGATCGGCGAACCGACCGCGGAGATGAGGGACCGCTTCACCCGCGTCCTCAAGGGCCACATCGCGATTGCCACCGCAGTGTTTCCGAAGGGCACGCGCGGATCGCAGCTCGACAGCTTCGCGCGCCGTCCGCTGTGGGAAGCCGGTCTGGACTACGCCCATGGCACCGGCCACGGCGTCGGTAGCTTCCTCTCGGTCCACGAAGGGCCGCAGCGGATCTCTCCGGTCGGTAGCAGCCAGAGCGGTGGCGACGAGCCGCTGCAGGTCGGCATGATCCTCTCCAACGAGCCCGGCTATTACAAAACAGGCGAGTACGGCATTCGCATCGAGAATCTCGTGCTGGTCGTCGAACGCAAGATCGAAGGCGCGGAAAAGGACATGCTCGGCTTCGAAACACTGACCTTCGCGCCGATCGACCGCCGCCTCGTCGATGTGGAGATGCTCGAGCCCGAGGAGATCGCCTGGCTCAACTGCTACCACGCTCATGTCCTGGCGCGGATCGGCCCCACGCTCACCGGCGCGGACCTCGCCTGGCTGCAACAGGCCTGCGCGCCGATTGGAGATTGAACGACAGTGTTTGTTCTCCTAATGTTCTCTACCCGACTCGACAGGAGGACATGATGATTGGCTATGTGACGCTCGGCACGAACGACCGGGAAAAGTCGTCGAAATTCTACGATGCGCTCTGCGGCGAGTTGGGTGTCGGCCGCATGATGGAGAATGAGCAGTTCATTGCCTGGGGCAAGCCGGGCTCTGGTGCGGGTATTGGCATTACCAAGCCGTTCGACGGCAATGCCGCGACGGTCGGCAATGGCGTGATGGTCGCGCTCGAAGCGAAGGACGAAGCGCAGGTCCAGCGCCTGTACGACCTCGCGCTCGCAAACGGCGGCAGCGACGAAGGCGCACCCGGCGACCGCGGTGGCGGCTTCTATGCCGGCTACTTCCGCGATCCGGATGGTAACAAGCTCAACGCCTTCCTGATGAAGGGCGAGTAGCTCCGAGACGTCGTTACGCCCCAGACTCGACCTTCGGGATACTGTTGTTAATATTGCATTTAACGACTCGGAGGGTCGCGCTTCATCGGGGAGAGGCGTTTTGGAATCGGATGATCGTTTTTATCGCCGCCGGGCCACTGAGGAACTGGCGGCAGCAAACAGGGCAGTGACTCCGGAAGCGCGTGAGCGCCGGATTCAACTGGCACAGTCATTTTTGAGCCGGTTGGGCACGTCCAACGACGCAATGCTGTTCGATTGGGGCGGGGCGGCAAGCCATAGCCGTCTCTGAGGTGAGGGCTCGATCAGTCCCGTTATGTGACAGTCACGTCACCTCGCATTAATTGCGAGTTTAATGCACTGGGGATAAAAGGAAATCACGGGAGAAACGACTCGTGATCAACGCCCTTCAATTCGCCCTTGCGATCATCCTGCTGGGAGCCGTCATCTGGATCGGTGACGCCATTGCCGGTGGAATCGACAGCGCGCTGGGCGAAAAGAAGATGCGCGACCGCGACGCTTAGCGTCGCCCACTTCGCTGGCGGAAAATGGTGCTGCCGGTGAGGATCGAACTCACGACCTCAGCCTTACCAAGGATGCGCTCTACCACTGAGCTACGGCAGCACTTTGTCCGGGAGGGCGCGCCTATGGCGGTGGCCCCCGCGCCCGTCAACCCGGCTTGCGGGTGCGGAACGTGGGCGCCATGTGGCTGAGATGACCGGCAAAGACAAGGAGCGCGAGGAGCGCCTAGCCGCCGCGCTTCGCGAGAATTTGAAGCGCCGCAAGGCACAATCCCGCGCCACTGGCGACAAGGGCGCGCACAAGCCCTCCGATTGACGCCCCGCACCGCGCTCGTCATTCGCGAGGCCCATGCGTTTTTTCTCAGACAATGCCGCGGCCGCGCACCCCAAGGTTCTGGAGGCGATTGCCGCGGTCAACCGTGTCGACACTGCCTATGACGGCGACGAATGGAGCCAGCGTCTCGACCACGCTTTCTCCGACCTATTTCGCACCGAAGTTCGCGCCTTCTGGGTGACGACCGGCACGGCCGCCAACTGCCTTGCGCTCGCCGCGCTGTGCCCGCCGTATCGCGCCATCCTTTGTCACCGCGACGCGCATATCGAGGTCGACGAGGCGGGCGCACCGGGCTTCTTCACCGGCGGCGCCAAGTTGGTGCTACTCGACGGGCCCGGCGCGAAAGTCACGCCCGATGCCGTATCCGCGGCCTGCGACGCGATCCGCGACGATGTGCACCAAGTCCAGCCGGCGGCGCTGTCGATCACCAACGCGACCGAATATGGTCTGGTCTATCGCGCGGCCGAAGTGACCGCGCTCGGTGAATTTGCGAAGCAGCGAAAACTCGCCTTGCACATGGATGGCGCCCGCGTCGCCAATGCCATCGCGTCGAGCGGTGAAGATCTCGCGGACGTCACGTGGCGCGCCGGTGTCGACGCGCTGTCTTTCGGCTTCGTCAAGAACGGCGGTCTCAATGCCGAATGCCTGGTGTTGTTCAGGTCCGAGCTTGCCGACGAAATCGCCGTGCGCCGCAAGAGGGCGGGGCACCTGTTATCCAAGGGCCGCTACCTCGCCGCGCAGATCCTCGCGATGCTCGAGAACGACCTGTGGCTCGACAATGCGCGCGCGGCGAATGCTGCCGCACAGGCGCTGGCCAATGCGGCGCCGCACCGACTGATCTACCCGGTCGAGGCCAATGAAGTTTTCCTGAAGGTCAGCGCCGAGGAAGAAGAGCGGCTGCGAGCCCAAGCTTTCGATTTCTATGAATGGGGACCGGGCCAGATCCGCTTCGTCACCAGCTGGGACCAGCGGCGCGAGGACGTCGAAAAGCTCGCCGCCGCAATTGCCTCGCTGTGACTTCGCATAAGTGCGGCTTATCGAGCCGCTTCGTCCATTGATTGGCCGACGACGCGGGGCTCCGTTTAACTCACCGGAGATGAAGCCGCGTCACCATCTCGATCGTGGTGAACTCCACGCCGAGCCCCATAGCCCGTCGGCGCGATCGGTCGCGATTCCATTCATCATATTCACCGCGATATGGGGTTCAACCTGGATCGTGATCCGTACCCAGCTTGGTACCGTCCCGCCGCAATGGTCGGTCACCTATCGCTTCATTGCTGCCGCCATCGCGATGGCCGCGCTGGCCAAATGGAAAGGCGACAGCCTGCGTCTTCCGCGCCAGGGCGTGCTCGCCGCCGCCTTCCTCGGGCTCACGCAATTCTGCGTGAACTTCAACGCGGTTTATCTCGCCGAGCGGCACATAACGTCGGGCGTTGTCGCCACGGTGTTTGCGCTGCTCCTCATCCCCGCCAGCCTGATGGGCTGGGCACTGCTCCACCACCGGCCAACCAAGCGTTTCGCCTGGAGCTCGCTTGTCGCAGTGACAGGTATCGTCCTCCTGTTCCTCCACGAGATCCGAGAACATCCCGCCGATGCGCGCCAGATCGCGGCCGGCATTGGCCTGACCCTATTCGGCATGCTCGGCGCGGCCATCGCCAACGTGGTCCAGGCCCGGCCCGAGATCCGCCGCTATCCACTCTTCTCCATGCTGGCATGGTCCATGGCCACGGGCGCACTGATCGACGGCACGATCGCATTCGCGATGACAGGGACACCGGTGTTCGACCCGCGCCCGGCCTATTGGCTCGGCGTGCTGTATCTCGCGCTGTTCGCCTCAGTACTGACCTTCAGCCTCTATTATCCCGTGGTTCGCAAGATCGGGCCGGCGAAGGCCGCCTACTCAAGCGTCCTCGTGCCGATCATCGCGATGGGCTTCTCAACCGCGTTCGAAGGCTATCGCTGGACCGGCCTGACTATCGCCGGCGCTCTGCTCGCGCTCGGTGGCATGGCCGCAGCAATGCGGAAAGATCGTTCAGGGGTTCCGGCTCCAGACGCCGCCTGAAGCGTTACGCCGGTCATGCCTTCGAGCGTGATCCGTCGATTCGTGTACGATGAAATGGAGGGCAACCTTTGGGTCGAGTTCACGACGGGACGTCGCTACGTCTACTCAGGTGTGCCCCACGAGGTGGCCGAGACCTTTCGCGGCGCCTTCTCCAAAGGCGTCTATTTCAACACGCGAATCCGCGACCGCTTCCCTTACCGCGAAGTGACTCATCCCGAGGAAAAGGCCGCGAGTTAGGTGCGCCATTCGATCCGTTCGACGTGCCAGCGTCGTTGCGCCTCGGTTGACCCTGGCACGTCATTGATCCGCCGCAAGATGACATTCGCGGCGCTCCGATCGCTCCCACCGTAGAACGAAACGGGCATGGTCACATAGCTGGACCCGGCAGCACCCTCGACATCACTGGGGTTGCCGATTTCCAGATGCTTGAGGCCTCTTGACTGTAAATCCTTAGCGAACGCGGCCGCAGCGTCCTTGTCGCCCCAATAATCGGCAGCTTCAGCCCAGCGATCCTGTTCGATCAGCGCGCCGTAATGCTGGACGACCTGACCAGCAGCCTCGGCGCTCTTCGGGTCGAGGGGGCCCTTGGGCTCGGCAAGCGGCGTACGCGCATCGGGACCTGTCTCCGGCGGCGGAATTGCCGGGGTTGCCTCATTGGCAACCGAAGCGGGTGGCGGCTGTGTCAGGTGATTTTCACTGCCATTCTGCTGCGCCCTCTGCGTGCACGCACTCAACAGCGCGAGCGCCGCCATTCCGATCCGTGCAATCATACGACCTCCATGGTTCGGAACCGCCTTGGCGGCAGTTCGTTCGTTTCGCCACAACAACAGGGTTAAGCAGGGAGAAGTTTCCAATGGCCGACGATCGTGATGATGGCGTGCGCGAGCATACGACCGTGGTGGAAACGGGTGGTGGCGGTGGCGGCGGCGTTCTCGCCGTGGTCCTGCTGATCATCGTGGTTCTGGTGCTGCTCTACGTGTTCCGTGAAAATCTCGGCTTCGGACACAAGAGCACGGTCGAGATACCCAACAAGATCGACGTCAACATCAATCACTGAGTGGGGACAAGCGCGGACGGGTTGCGAGTCCCTGTCCGGGCACCGGGCGCGGTTCGGGAACGAGCCGCGCCCGTTTGCTTGTCTGCGCTTGACTGGGTAACCCGCAGCGCATGACCGATGCGCTTCGCTACCAGACGGGTTTCGGCAGCCACTTCGAGAGCGAGGCAGTGCCTGGCGCGCTGCCCAAAGGCCGCAACTCTCCGCAGCGCCCACCCTTCGGACTTTACGCCGAGCAACTTTCGGGAAGCAGTTTCACATCGCCGCGTCATGAGAACCGCCGCTCCTGGCTGTACCGCATGCGGCCGACGGCCGATCACCGACCCTTCAGCCGCTATGAAGCTGCGGCCCTATTCGCACCAGGCCCAGTGGAGGAGCCGCTGGCGCCCAATCGGCTACGCTGGGATCCGCCGTCGGACCTGCCTGAGGGCAAGGATTTCGTCGATGGCATGGTGACGATGCTCACCAATCGTCATCCCGCTGACCTCGAAGGCGTCGCGATTCATCTCTACCGCGCCGGCAAATCAATGGAGCGCCGCGTGTTCGTCGATGCTGATGGCGAACTCCTGATCATTCCTCAGTCGGGCACATTGCGTCTCGTGACCGAACTCGGTTGTTTGGAAGTCTCGCCAGGCACCGTTGCCGCAATCCCGCGCGGCGTGCGCTTTCGGGTCGAAGTCGAAGGCGACAGCCGCGGCTACGTCGCGGAAAACCACGGCCTGCCGCTGCGTCTCCCCGAGCTTGGTCCCATCGGCTCGAACGGTCTCGCCAATCCGCGCGATTTCGAAGCGCCGCTAGCGTGGTTCGAGGACAAGGATGAGCCAACCGAGGTCATCCAGAAATCGCTCGGCTCGCTCTGGACGACGACGCTCGACCATTCGCCGCTCGATGCCGTCGCCTGGCACGGCAATTACGCGCCCTGGCGGTATGACCTATCGCGTTTCAACACGATTGGTACCATCAGTTACGACCACCCCGATCCGTCGATCTTCACGGTCCTGACCAGCCCCAGCAACGTGCCGGGCCGCGCCAACGCCGACTTCGTGATCTTTCCCCCGCGCTGGATGGTTGGCGAGGACACGTTCCGCCCGCCCTGGTTCCACCGCAACGTGATGAGCGAGGCCATGGGCCTGATTCACGGCGCCTATGATGCGAAGGCCGAGGGCTTCGCGCCGGGCGGCCTGTCGCTCCACAACCTGATGAGCGGGCATGGCCCCGACGTCGACAGCTGGCGTAAGGCGAGTGAGGCTGAGCTGAAACCGATGAAAATCGAAGGCACCATGGCCTTCATGGTCGAAACCTGCTGGCCGTATCTTCCGACCGAGTGGGCGCTGCAGCGTTCCCAGCCGGACTATGATCAGGCATGGACGGGCTTCCCGAAGGCGAAGCTTCCGTGACCCTGAAAAGCTGGTGCGACAGCGCCGAGAATAGCGAGTTTCCGATCGAAAACTTGCCGCTGGGTATCTTCTCGGTCGGCGAGCGGCGGCGGCGCGCTGGCGTTGCGATTGGCGATTACGTCCTCGACCTCACCGGCATCGCCGACCTGCTGGACGAAGAGTGGCGTAAAGACTTGTCGCAACCGGTGCTAAACGGATGGCTCGCTCGCGGCCACGAGGCACAGGACGCGCTGCGCCAACGCCTGCAAGAATTGCTGTCGGACGAGCGATACCGGGACGACGTCGAGCCGCAGCTCGTCGGCCAGAGCGAGGTACGAATGCATGTCCCCTGCCTCGTGGGCGACTACACAGATTTCTACGTTGGCATCCACCACGCGACCAACGTCGGAAAGCAATTTCGGCCCGACAATCCGCTGCTTCCCAACTACAAATATGTCCCGATCGGTTACCACGGGCGGGCAAGCTCGGTTCGCGCTTCGGGCGAGCGGGTGATCCGCCCCAGCGGACAGCGCAAGCCGCCAGAAGCGGATGCTCCGGAATACGGTCCAAGCCGCCGGCTCGATTATGAGTTGGAACTCGGCATCTGGATTGGCGAGGGCAATGAGCTTGGCTCGCCGATCCCGATCGGCGAGGCCGCCGAACATATCGCCGGCTACTGCCTGCTGAATGACTGGTCGGCCCGCGATCTGCAGGCGTGGGAGTATCAGCCGCTTGGACCCTTCCTCGCGAAGAACTTCCTGACCAGCGTCAGCCCTTGGATCGTCAGCCCGCAGGCGCTCGCGCCCTTCCGCAAGGCCATGCCATCACGTCCGGCCGGCGATCCCGAGCCTTTGTCATATCTGTCCCACGCGGCAGACCGTGAGAGCGGCGCGCTCGGTATCCAGCTTCAGGTTACGCTGACGACCGAGAAGATGCGTGCAGCCGGCCTCGCACCGCACGTCCTGTCGCACGGGTCCGCCGACGCAGCGATGTACTGGAGCGCGGCGCAGATCGTCGCGCATCACAGCTCGAATGGATGCAATCTCCAGCCCGGCGACCTCATCGGGACCGGCACGCTGTCAATCGACAGAGCCGACGGCCTCGGCTCGCTGTTGGAGATTAGCGAGGGCGGCAGGCAACCGGTCCAGCTCATCAGCGGCGAATCTCGAAGCTTTCTCGAAGATGGTGATGAGGTGACGATGAAAGCGTGGTGCGAAGGCGAGGGCGTCCGCATCGGCTTCGGCGAATGCGTCGGGCGAGTTGTCGCTGCCGTTTAGACGCAGGGGGAGGGGGGTAGAATGATCTTCCGCCAGTTGGTCGAACCCGAATCCTCGACCTACACCTATCTCTTTGCTTGCGAAGAGACCGGCGAAGCCGCGTTGATCGATCCGGTTCTCGAGACCGTGGAGCGCGACCTGGTGCTACTCGATAAGCTGGGCCTGACGCTTAAATATACGATCGAGACCCATATCCACGCGGACCATGTGACCGCGGCAGATCGCCTGCGCGACGCTACCGGCAGCAAGGCCGCTGTGCCGGAGAAGAGCGGTGCGCGGAACGCCGACATCGCCATCCGCGAGGGCGAACCGATTTTCGTAGGCAACCTTCGGCTAGAGCCGCTCTACGTGCCGGGCCACACCGACGACCATCATGCTTACCTGCTGCGCTCGTCCGACGGCGCGCGCGTCTTCACCGGCGACGCATTGATGATTGACGGCTGCGGCCGGACCGACTTCCAGAACGGCGACGCGGCGACGCTTTACCGCTCGGTCCACAAGAAATTCTTCACATTGCCCGATGACACTCTCGTCTACCCCGGTCACGACTATCAGCAGCGCTTCGTCAGCAGCATTGGGCAGGAGAAGGCGCGCAATCCGCGCCTCGGCGGCGGCAAGACGCTCGAGGAGTTCGTGGAGATCATGAATTCCCTGAATCTGCCGCGGCCCAAGAAGATGGACGTCGCGGTCCCCGCTAACCGTTCATGCGGCGAGGTGCACAGCGCGGTTAGCGCTCGTTGTCCCAGATCATGTGAATGATCCGCCAGCCCTTGTCCGGATCCTTGAACAGCTGGATCGAATTTATCCCGCGCCGCTCGACGTCGCTGTCGTCGGGTGAGCGCCGCGCCTCATAATTGCTCCAGACGTGCGCGATGTTGCCGAAGATATCGATCTTCCGCTTTGTCTCGACTTCGTAGAAAGCATTGGCAGCGAAGAATGGCGTCGTATCGCGCGAATAATCGTCGAGGCTCATCGACTTCTTCGCCGGTCTGCCTGCCTCGTCGACCCAGGTTCGCACCTGCCTAGCCTCGGGCAGGAAGCATTTGTCCTGCCGCGACCAGTCGCGAGGGCCGGCCGGGCCCGAGATCATGGCATACATCTCGTCGACCGCGGCGCCGATCTCAATTTCATCTTTCATCGCAGGCCTTTCTCTTCGTCCGGACCGGATAAATTTATCGAAAATTAATCATGTTTTGCTCTTTGCAATATCGAGCAAGGAGCATCGCGTGGGTAGTCTCGGCAGAATTCTGCGATCGGGCGGGAATTCCAGCCCCGCCGAGGCGCGTCCGCAGACGTCACGCGCCGAAAACCTGCTGCAGGAATTCGAAAACAGCGAGAAGGGATGGTTCTGGGAGACAACGCGTGACGGCATGCTCTCTTATATCAGCGAAAGCGTCGCCAAGGCTTTGGGCCGCGAAGCGGCCGATCTTCTCGATCGCCCTTTCACCGACCTGATCTCGACCGAAACCGAGGATGGAGCGGCCACCTCGGAGCGCACGCTTGGCTTCTACCTCTCCTCCCACGTCGCCTTTCAGGACCTGATCGTCCGCGCGAAGACCAAGAACGAGATCTGGTGGTCGATCACGGGCCGGCCCGTCCACAACGAGCTGGGCCATTTCTTCGGCTTCCGCGGATTCGCGTCCGACCTCACCAAGGTGCGGCAGTCGGAAGTCGAACTGGATCGCCTTGCAAAACAGGACTCACTGACCGGCCTCGCTAACCGCGAGATGCTCCGTCGCGCACTCGATGATGCCCTGCTGGGTGCGGTTCGCCGGAAGCATCGTTGCGGCGTGTTCCTACTCGACCTCGACCGCTTCAAGGCGGTCAACGATACCCTCGGCCACCCCGCTGGTGACACCTTGCTCCGTCTTGTTTCATTGCGGCTCCGCGAAGTGATCGGCGACAAGGGCCAAGTCGGCCGCCTCGGCGGCGACGAGTTCGAGGTCGTGCTGCCTTCGACTTCCGACAAGAAGGAATTGTCGGATCTCGCGCAGGGAATCATCGACAGCCTATCGCGCCCCTACACGATCAACGGCACTGCCGTGTCGATCGGCGCCTCGGTCGGAATCGTCACGTCGGACTATGACGACCGCACGTCCGACGACCTGATGCGCGATGCCGACCTCGCGCTTTACGCAGCCAAGGCCGCCGGGAAGGGCTGCTTCCGCTTCTTCGCTCCCGAGATGCATGAAGCCGCGAGGCAGCGGCAGCTCATGGAGTCCGACCTCCGCGTCGCGCTCGAAAAGGAGCAGCTGTGGCTCGCCTACCAGCCCTGTGTTGACGCCTCGAGCGAGGCCGTCACGGGGTTCGAGGCGCTGATCCGCTGGAACCACCCTGAACATGGTTCGATAAGTCCTGCCGAATTCATTCCGCTCGCCGAGGAAATCGGACTCATCAACGAGATCGGCGAGTGGGTGATGCGGACCGCCTGCGCAACCGCGGCGACCTGGCCCGAGCATATCAGTGTCGCGGTCAACCTGTCGCCCATCCAGTTCAAGAGCCACGCCCTTCCGACCATTGTCCGGATGGTCCTTGCCGACACTCGTCTCGATCCCGAGCGCCTGGAGCTCGAGATCACCGAGGGTGTGTTCCTCAGCAATGATGACCATGTCCACGACATGATCGGCGCCTTGAAGGCCGCCGGCGTCAAGCTTGCGCTCGACGACTTCGGTACTGGCTATTCATCACTTAGCTATCTGCAGCGCGTGCCATTCGACAAGATCAAGGTCGACCGCTCGTTCGTCACCGGTGCGACCGATCCCGCGAGCCGCAACGCGGCGCTGATCCGCGCGATGGTCGGGCTCGCCTCAGACCTCAAGATGCAGACGACGGCCGAGGGTGTCGAAACTCAGGAGGAGCTGGCGCTTGTCCGCGAACTCGGCTGCTCGCTGGTCCAGGGCTATATTTTCGGCAAGCCGATGCCGCCCGAGGAAGCGCTCGAACTCGCGAGGAAGGGGGCGGCGACCTTGCCCGAGCAAGCGCCGCAACGCGAACTCAGGATTCGGATCATCCGCGCCGCGCTGCTCCATTATCAGGGCCGCGTCCTTGGTGCTCGCCTCCGTAACATCTCGACCGGAGGCGCTCTCGTGGAATGCCGCGAGCCCGTGGAAGTCGGATCCAATATCCAGCTCGACTTTGCGGCCGGCGGCCTGATCGACGCCGAAATCCGCTGGACCAAGGGGACGCAGTTCGGCTGCCAATTCAAGGAGCCGTTCGACTTGAAGCTGCTTCAGCCTCCCAAGCCGACCAAGAAGGCACCAACGGTCATGGCGCCAACTTACCTCACCTCAGGGGACCGGTCTGACGATGATGTCGCGGATTGGCCGATTTCAGGGAGTTCAGCGAAGTAGCTGAGCAGTCTGCGTTTTCCCCGCGCTCGACCATTCTTTGCATGGTCTGTAGCGAGGATGGTGCCGCTTGCGTGACTCGAACACGCGACCCCATCATTACGAATGATGTGCTCTACCAGCTGAGCTAAAGCGGCCCGACCTGTAAGGAAGTGCGGGCGCCCCCTATCAGTGGCTTGGGCCGCGTTCAAGCACCCCTCTCGTTCCTACCAAACATGCTTAACGCTTTGGTAACGCCGGTCGGCCATTCTCCAGTTGAACGAGAGGGTGGGGATCCAGGCGTAATCATGGACAGCTATCGCGATCATCCGAGCGACTTCGACGCGCCGGCGTCGGTGGGCGACGCCACGTCGGCGAACGATGTAACGGCCCAGATTGGTACCGACGAACGCCGGATGCATGTCCGCGCCTACAACTATTGGGTGTCGTTGCTCGACGGCCGTGATTTCCCGTCGATCGAGGACCTGGAATCGGACGATGTCCAGGATTTCTCCGCGCACAGCGTCCTGCTCGACTTCACCTGCAGCCGTGAAGATCCTTCGATCCCCTATGTTGGGGCTTCGATCCGCGACGAATGCGGGCTTGAGGAGGACACGCGCACGATCTCACAAGTGCCGAGCAGGTCACTCCTCTCGCGCCTGACCGACCATTACATGCAGATCATTGCCAACCGTGCGCCGGTCGGCTTTGAGGCCGAGTTCGAGAACCCACAGGGCCAGTCGATTTGCTACCGTGGGATCCTCATGCCCTTCTCCTCGAATGGCGAGGAAATCGACTTCATTTACGGCGTGATCAACTGGAAGCACGCCGATCCCCGCCTCGCGGCCCAGACGCTCGTCGCCGCGCTCGCGCCCGATGCGGAACCCGAAGAACCGGCGACGATCGAAATTGCGGGCATTGCTGACACCCACGAGACAGTTGAGCCGGCCTTCGAGGAAGAACCGCTCGAGCTCACAGAGACCGTCTTCGACGAGGAAATGCTCGAGGTTGACGAGCCAACCAATCTTGAGGAGCCGCTTGAGCTCACCGATCCGATTGGCCAGGACGAACCCCTGGAGCTGACCGAGGTCGTCGTACCCCTCCCCAGCGACCAAGACCCGATCTCCGACATTGCGCCGTACGCGGAGCCAGTCGAAGTCGCCGTGCATTCTTCCTGGGAGGATGGGCCCCTTCACGACGAAAGTGAGTTCACGGTGCCCGAGATCGCGGTGCCGGAAATCGTGCTCGACGAAACCGCTGGACTTGCCGATCGCCTCTGCGCCGCCCGCGAGACGGCCGAGTCCGTTAAGGCTGGCGAAGGTCGCACGCGCGTCGCGCTCTATCACGCCCTGTCGCTGGCATACGACTTTGCCGTGGCCGCTCAGGATAGCCCGGAAGAATATGCCGAGCTTCTCGAGGAGTCCGGAGTCAAGGCCCAGGCCCGCGCGCCCATGACGCCAATCGTGAAGCTCATCTTCGGTATCGATTACGACAAGGCACGGCTCACCGAATTCGCTGCGGCTTTGTCCTTCGCTCAACGACAGGATGTCCCCGCCGGAAGCTTTCAGGAATTCATCGAAAAGCAGCCGGGGGGGCTGAAAGCTCTCGTCGCGGCCGAGCGCCAGGCACGCCGTCCAGAATCCAGGGCGGACACCAAGGGCGAGGTCGCACGTGCCCGCCTTCGTTCGGCGCCGTCGATCTCTCTTGCCGACGTTCCGGCATCTGACGAATTCGCGGTCGTGATTACGCGCCGCGGACCTAACGGAACGCACGAGCCGGTCGCCGTCGTAGAGGACGAAGCGCTGCTCGAACGGGCAATCCGGCGCGTCGCTTAACTGCCGCGGGGTTGTCCGCTTCGTGAGGGCGGGTCTATAGGCCGCCGCGCCTCACCACTCTCCCTCGGAGCATGATTACTACATGACGGCCCATACGCGCCTGGACCCGCCTTTGGTCGAGTCGATCCGGAAGGCGCTGACCGGAAACGCATTACCAGGCGAAACCCAGGGATTGAGCCGAGAGGCCGAGCGCGATGCCGCCGAATTCCTCAGCCAGATCGCTGTGAGCCGAAAGCGTGGCGAACTCGCGCTCGCCATCGAATCGACGGGCGGCGAGGCCGGCAATCGTCGAATGCGCATTGGCATCGTCAACGACGACATGCCGTTTCTGGTGGATTCGGTTGCGAATGCGATTGCCGAAAAGCAGCTGACCATTCACCGCCTGCTTCACCCGGTCGTCTGCGTCAACCGCGACGAAAAGGGGGAGCTCCAGTCGGTGGAACAGCTCTGCGGCGACAAGAGCCGTCGTGAATCCATGATGTACTTGGAACTCGACCGCGCCGACGCTCGCGGCCGGCAGGAGCTCGCTGGTGACTTGCGTCGAGTCCTGGGCGACGTCCGCCTTGCCGTTCGTGACTGGGAATCGCTGCAGCGCCAGATGCGCGAGGATGCCACCGCTATCGATGACGCTGAAGGCGCGGCACTACTGAACTGGTTTGCCGACGGGGCCATGACCCTTCTCGGTTATCATGTCGAAAAGCCCTACGAACAGCCGGCCTGCTCTCTCGGCATTTTCAGCGTCCCGGGCGCGCCGACCGATGAGGGCGGGGCGCTTGGCGCGATGCGCTACCTCGAAAAGGGCGGCGAAATCCCGTTGATGGCTAAAGCCGAGCGGCAGGCGACCGTCCACCGCCGGGTGCCGCTGGACCTAGTCGTGGTGCCGGTGAAGGCAGGCGACGCAGTTACAGGTATCGGCGTTCATGCTGGCTTGTGGACCAGCGAAGCCCTCCGTGTCCCGCCGGAGCAAGTTCCGGTCCTTCGCGCTCGACTGATGCAGTTGGACAAGGACTTCGGATTTGACCCTAAGGGCCATAGCGGCAAGGCGCTCCGCCACGCCGTAGCGTCGCTACCGCGCGACCTGGTCATCGCCATCGATTACGAGGATCTTCGTCAGCTCGTCATGATGGCGATGTCGCTCGCCGACCGACCGCGCCCGGCGTTGGTGCAGGTCCGCTCGATCCTTAAGGGTCAGTTGTTCACCTTCGTCTGGCTGCCGCGCGAGGAGCTTACCACGGCCCGGCGTACCGCCATCGCGATGCTGCTGGAGAACGAAGTCGGCCGCGAGATCACCAGCTGGTCGGTCGAGCTTGGCGACGGCGACCTCGCGCTCATCCGCTATACGCAATATATCGATGAGAAGGCGCCGGTGCCCGACGCTGCAGGCCTGGATGCAGCCGTGGTCGAGATGGTTCGCGGCTGGGCACCTGCAGTCGAAGCCAATCTGATCGACGCCGCCGGCGTTGCCCGCGCCGCCCGTCTCTCGCTCACATACATCAACAGCTTCCCCGACGGCTACCGCGCGCGCACTGCGCCGGAAGAAGGCGCGGCCGACATCCTCCGACTTGCCGACCTTGTTGATGAAAATGATCGAGGAGTGCGGATCTCGCGGCTCGATCATGATGCGCCGGGCCAACTCCGGTTGAAGACCTATCGTCGCGGCGCGCTGATCCCCCTATCGGACGTCGTGCCGGTCCTTGAGAATTTCGGCTTCCGGGTACTCGAGGAGTTCCCGACCGCCCTCAGCAACGGCAACGGCTACATCCATGACTTCCGTGTGGAAGTTGGGGCTGGCGCAGATCTCGACGCGATCCTCGAGCGCAGGCCCGAGATCGAACGAGCAATCGCAAATGTCCTCTGCGGGACGGCCGAAGACGACGAGTTCAACCAGCTCGTCATGTACGTCGGACTAGACATGCAGCCGGTCGTGTGGCTGCGCGCCTGGTTCCGATATCTCCGCCAAACCGGCAGCAGCTTCGGCCTCGTCACTGTCGTCGATGCACTGCGGCGTGCTCCCAACGCGACGCGCGCGCTGATCGGGCTGTTCGTTGCCGCTCATGATCCTTCGGCGACAAATCGCGACAAGCAGGTGCTCGACTTCACCGAGCAGCTGGATCGCAGCTTAGCAAAGATCCGGTCGATCGACGACGACCGCATCCTGCGGCGCCTCAAGGCGCTGGTCGAGGCTATGGTGCGCACTAACGCCTTCGCGCCCGCATCCGAAGAAGCACTCGCGTTCAAGATCAACAGCTCGCTGGTTCCCGGCCTTCCGCGGCCGGTCCCGTGGCGCGAGATCTGGGTCTACAGCCCGCGCGTCGAGGGCATCCACCTGCGTGGCGGCCCGGTCGCGCGTGGTGGCCTCCGGTGGTCCGACCGGCGCGACGATTTCCGCACGGAAATCCTCGGCCTGATGAAGGCGCAGCTGGTCAAGAATGCGGTGATCGTACCGACGGGTGCGAAGGGCGGTTTCTATCCCAAGCAGCTGCCGCCGATGACCAACCGCGACGCCTGGCTCGCCGAGGGAACCGAGAGCTACCGGATCTTCATTCGCTCGCTGCTCAGCGTCACCGACAACCTCGTCAATGACAAGGTCGTCCATCCTGACAGCGTCGTCATCCGCGATGGAGACGATCCCTATTTCGTGGTCGCGGCGGACAAGGGGACAGCGACTTTCTCCGACGTCGCCAACGCCATCGCTCTCGATCGCAATTTCTGGCTCGGGGATGCCTTCGCTAGCGGCGGCTCTAACGGCTACGACCACAAGGCGATGGGGATCACCGCCAAGGGCGCGTGGATTTCCGTCCAGCGGCATTTCCTGGAGATGGGAGTCGACGTCCAGTCGGACCCGGTGACAGTCGCTGGCTGCGGCGACATGTCGGGCGATGTGTTCGGCAACGGCATGCTGCTGTCGAAATCGATCAAGCTGCTCGCCGCGTTCGATCATCGCCACATCTTCATCGATCCCGATCCGGACCCGGCAAAGAGCTGGGAGGAGCGCAAGCGGATGTTCGACCTCCCGCGGTCGAGCTGGGACGATTACGACAAGAAACTGATCAGCAAGGGCGGGGGCGTTTATCCGCGAACCGAGAAGTCGATCACGCTCACCCACGAAGCGCGCGAAGTACTCGGCATCGACGCAAAGACGCTCGATCCGGCGAGCCTCATCAACGCAATTCTGAAGGCGCCGGTCGACCTCATATGGTTCGGTGGCATCGGCACGTACATCAAGGCATCGAACCAGAGTCAGGCGGACGTCGGAGATCCGTCGAATGATGCGCTGCGCGTCAGCGCGAATGAGATGCGGGCGAAGGTGATCGGTGAGGGCGCGAACCTCGGCATCACCCAGGCCGGACGCATCGAATTCGCAGAGCGCGGCGGACGCATCAATACCGACTTCATTGACAACAGCGCCGGTGTCGACTGCTCGGACAATGAAGTGAACATCAAAATTCCGCTCAATCGCGAGATGCGCGAAGGGCGGCTCGAGTTCTCCAAGCGCAATAGTCTGCTTGCGAAGATGACCGACGATGTCGCTGAGATCGTCCTCGAGGATAACCGGTTGCAATCACTGGCGCTGTCGATTGCCGAGGCGGGGGGCGCGCAGGCGCTACCCGGTCAGGTTCGGACGATCGAGCTTCTCGAAGTGTCAGGACGCCTCGACCGCAAGGTCGAAGGGCTGGGAACCAGTGACGAGCTACTGCGGCGTGGGCAGGACAATCGGGGTCTTACGCGACCCGAGCTGGCCGTGGTTCTGTCGATCTCGAAGATCGTCCTCCAAGACGCCGCGGAGGAGCTGCAACTCGCAGAGGATTCGCTTGTCGGTCCGCAGCTGTTCGATGCCTTCCCAAAGGCGATGCGCAAATCTCAGGCCAATGCGATCCGCGCCCATCGCCTGCGTAATGAGATCGTCGCGACCAAGGTCGCAAACCGGCTCGTCAACCGCCTGGGTCCCGGCGTCGCCTACGACCTCACGGAGGAGGAAGGAGCGTCGCTTCAGCAGGTTGTGTCGGCGTTTCTAGTTGCAGAGCGGCTGCTAGACCTCGACAAATTGTGGAGCGAGATCGAGCATGACGACTTGCCCGAGACCGTTCGCATAGAGCTGTTCTCGATCGCTGCTGCGAGCGTCCGGTCCCACATCGCAGACATCCTTCGTGCCGCGAGCGGCGAAATCCGCGTCGAGAAACTGTGCGCCCTGCTCGAGCCCGGCGTGCGCAAGATCTCCGCGGCTGCAACCAAGCTCATCCGCTCCGAGGTCAAGAACGAGGCCGCTGCACGCCGTGATCGGCTGATTGCGCTTGGCGCCAGCGACGACATCGTTCGCATGCTGGTCCGGCTCTACGAGCTGGACGGTATTTTCGGTGTCGCGGCGCTCTCCTCGCGCAACAAGCTGGATGAGCTTGAGACGACCCGCGCCTATACGCGTCTCGGCGAAGCCTTGGGCCTCGACTGGGCGCAGCAACAGGTCGCGCGCTTCGTGCCCGCCGACCAGTGGGAGCGTCTTCTCACGGCCGGCCTCGCGCGCGATTTCGAGCAGCTTCGGATCGAATTCCTGTCCCGCTGCCGCGGCAAGAATGTCGACGAGGGCGTCGAGGAGTGGGTGGGGAACCAGCGCGATCGCATCGACCAGTTCCGTGAGCTGATTGGTAGGGCCCGCACTGAAGGTCACGTCAGCGCACCCATGCTCGCGCAAATCGCGGGCCAGGCAAGAATCCTCCTGGCGCGCTGATCCATGCGCATTGCGGTGCTGGTCCCCGATCCGGAGTGGCCGGAGCCGTATCGCTGGACCTACGAACCTGAGGCCGCCGCGCTTACCGCGGCCGGCGCGACGGTTGAGCCGCTGCCGTGGACACAGGCAACCGACGTCTTGGGTTTCGATCTCGTCACGCCGCTCGTGGCGTGGGGCTATCATGCGGAATATCCGCGCTGGCTCGAACTGCTCGACCGTGCCGAGGCCCATCGCTGGCCGATGATCAATCCGCCGGCCTTGCTTCGCTGGAACGGGGACAAGGCTTATCTTGCCGAACTCGCCGATCGCGGGGTTTCAAGCGTCCCGACAATGGCTGTCGAATCCTGCTGCGACGCCGATCTTGAAGAGGCTCGCCGTCAGTTCGACTGCGATTGGCTCGTCGTGAAGCCGCCCGTTTCAGCCAGCGCCGCGGGCACCCATCGGCTCGGGCCCAATGACGATTTGCCTGCCGACAGCAGGGGCCGTCCGCTCATCATTCAGCCGCTCATCGAAGAGATCGCGCGCACGGGCGAATTCTCTCTCATGCTGTTTGGCGGCGACTACAGTCACGCCGTAGTCAAGCGTCCGAAGAGCGGCGACTTCCGCGTCCAGGAGCTTCACGGTGGTGTGACTTTGCCGTGCAGGACCCCGCCGAACGGCGCGATTGAATTGGCTCAGGCTGCACTTGCGGCGGCGCCGGCATCGGCTTCCTATGCGCGCGTCGACATCGTGCCCGACGACTCAGGAGTGCTGCGGATCATGGAGCTGGAGCTGATCGAACCCTCGCTGTTCCTCGATCACGCGCCGGACGGCGGCGCGGCTTTCACCCGTTCGCTGATGAGTTGCGCTTGAACAACCATTGCCTGAGCGCAGATGTGAGGTTCGGCGGTTGGGCGGCGTCCAGCCGCTCAACATCGATCTCCGCGACCAATGCGTTCAGCGGGCAGCCCCGCTCGCGCGCTGCCGCTTCCAGCGCCCGCCAGAAGACAGGTTCCAGGCTAATCGAAGTCTGATGGCCGGCTATCAGCACCGACCTTTTCTTGGGCGGTGCGTAAGCCGGCATCAGTACATGTGCTGGCCGCCGTTGATCGACAGCGTCGAGCCGGTCACGAATCCTGCATTCTCGTCCACCAGGAACGAGACGCCACGGGCGATTTCCTCGGCCTTGCCGAGACGCCCGACCGGAATCTTCGCGACAATCTTGCCGAGCACCTCTTCAGGCACGGCAGCGACCATGTCGGTGTCGATATAGCCGGGCGCAATTGCATTCACCGTGACATTGTTGCGCGCGCCTTCCTGCGCCAGCGCCTTGGTGAAGCCGTGGATGCCCGACTTGGCGGCCGCATAATTGACCTGGCCGTACTGGCCGGCCTGACCGTTGATCGACCCGATGTTGACGATCCGGCCATAGCCGCGGCCCTGCATGCCCTCGAACACGGCCTTGGCCATGTTGAAGCAGCCGCCGAGGTTGGTGTCGATGACGTCTTGCCACTTCTGGTGGTCCATCCGCTTCATCGTCGTGTCGCGGGTGATGCCGGCGTTGTTCACCAGCACGTCGACGGGGCCGAGCTCGGCCTCGACCTTGCGCACGCCGTCCTGGCACGCCTCGAAGTCGGAGACGTCCCACTTGAAGGCGGCAATGCCGGTGCGCTCGGTGAACTCGCGCGCCCGCTCGTCATTGCCCGCGTAATTTGCAGCGACCTTCATCCCCATGTCCTTGAGCGCGACGCTGATCGCTTCGCCGATGCCGCGCGTGCCACCCGTGACGATCGCCACTCGAGCCATGTCTCTCTCCTCTGTTGCGGCGCCGCGCTTATGACTCGTTGCGCCAGCCTGCAAGTTCGCGGCTGATAAGGTCTTCAAGCATCGCGATGCCTTCGGGCGAATCGTTCAGGCAATCGAGCAACGCAAACTTGTCCCCGCCAGCCTGCTCGAACGTCTTGCGTCCGCGAATGCCGAGCTCTTCGAGAGTCTCGATGCAGTCGGCGGAGAAACCTGGCGTCGCGATGGCGACGCGCTTCACGCCTTTCCTCGGGTAACCGGCAAGGATGGCCTCGGTCGCAGGCTCCAGCCATTTGGCACGTCCAAAGCGCGACTGGAACGCGACATCGACTTCGCGATGCAAGGCTTCGCCGAGCAGGCGCGCGGTCTTTTGGCAATGGCAGTGATACGGATCGCCAAGCTCCAGCGTTCGAACCGGCATTCCGTGGAAGCTCAGCAGCAGGCGCTCAGGTTCGAAATCGAGCGAGGCAAGCTGCCGTTTCAAGTTTGCGGCAAGCGCGTCGATGTAAAATGGATCGTCGTAATAAGGCGGGAGCGTGCGGAGTGCCGGCTGCCAACGCATTCGCGCGAGCGTCCCGAACACAGCATCGTTCGCTGTCGCGGTCGTCGCTGCGCAATATTGTGGATAGAGAGGTGCTGCGAGGATCCGGGTGCACCCCTCATCCGCCATCTTCTCCAGCGCGGCGGCGATGCCGGGGTGCCCGTAACGCATCGCATAATGGACGCTCACGTCCGGGCGCCTTCCGCGCAGCGCCTCCGCTTGCCGGCGCGCGATTGCGCGCAGCGGCGAGCCCTCGTTCGTCCAGATCTGGTTGTAAGCCTCTGCCGACTTCTTCGGTCTCGTGCGCAGGATGATGCCGTGCAAGATGGGCTTCCACGCGAATGGGTGGATCTCGATCACGCGCCGGTCGCTGAGGAACTCGGCGAGATAGCGACGCACGGCGCGCTCTTCGGGTGCATCGGGGGTGCCGAGATTGATCAGCAACACCCCGATTTTCGGCTCGGGAATTGAGGGGTGATCGCTCATGCGGCGCCCATGAGGTCGAAGGGAAGGGCCCTCAGCCGCTTGCCCGATCCGGCGTAGATGGCATTCGCGACGGCCGGCGCGACGGGCAATGTGCCGAGCCCGCTCAGTCCACCCGGCGCTTCGCTGCTTGGAATGATCTCAACCACGAGATCCGGTGCGTCGCCGAGCCGCGGCAGTGCAATACCGCCGATAGGCCGGGCGCGCGGCACGCCGGCAATCCATTCCGGCGGCGGGACGGTTGCCTGCGCAATTGCCCAGATCATCGCCGCCTCGACTTGCTGCATGGCGACCGAGCTGTTGATGACGCGCCCGCAATCCACTGCCGCGATAAGGCGATTGACCTTCACGCGCTGGTCCTGGCCGATGCTGGCCGTTGCGACGAGGCCGATATGCGATCCGAACGCCGACGCGCCGGCAATCCCCATCGTACTTCCCGGCACGCCGCCATCCCAATTCGCCATTCGTGCCGCCGCTTGCAGGCACCGCGCCAGCCGGCCGTTCCCGCCCAGCAGCGACATGCGGAAAGCGAGCGGCTCGACGCCCGCGGCGTGGGCCAGCTCATCGATGAAGCTCTCCGTGAAGAAAGCGAACTCGCGCTGCGGTGACCCGCGAAGGTAGCCAACCGAGCATGGGAGATCGGCGCGTACGGCCTGGACGCGAACGTTCGGGATCGAATACGGTGGCACCGACCCATCAAGCGCGGTCTTGTTGAGCTCGCCGGGTGGATCCTTGCCCGATAGCCGCGCCAGCGCTGCGCCGAGACCGTCGGCGGTCGCTACGCGCATGTTCCAGGCGATGGTGACCCCGCCTGCCCCGGGGAGCGCAGTCATTCGAGCTAGCGCGCCGGGCGAGACCCGATCTTGGTTCTGGCCCGACGATTGCGACAAGACGACCTGGACCGGTCGGCCGACCGCCTTCGACAGCGCGATTGCGATCGGCGCCGCGTCCGCTTCCATCGCCCGGCCGGCTGGCTCACCGGGCGGCAGCGGAAAGACGGTCGCATCGCCGCTGCCGAACCCCGGCGCCAGCGTCGGCGCCCAGAGCTCCGCTTTGCCATTGGCCGAATGAGCAGTGGCCGCAACCGGCTCAAGGCCGATATGCTGCGACGGCGCGACATAATAAGTCGCTGCTAACGGTCGTGACCCGCGCGTCGCCCCGTCATAATCGCCGGTGCTGAACCAGTCTGTCGGGCTACCTTCCGCCAGTGCCTGATCGAACAAGGGCCGCAGATCGACCGCATTACTTAAGCCGGAGAATTTCGGGTCCGCGATCTTGAGAGCACGCTCGGCTTGCCACCAGCTGTCGGCAACGACCGCGATCCATTGATCGTTTGCGCTGACGTGCCGCACACCCGGCGCGCCAGCGATGGCGTCTTTCGAATATCCCTCAAGCTTCCCGCCCGGTGGCGCCATCCGGACGCTTGCGAACAGCATGCCCGGCAGGCGAACGTCGCCGGCGAAGCGCCAGCTGCCATCGGCTTTGGCCGGTGCATCGAGCCGCTGAATCGGCTGACCGATCAGCCGGCCTTTGGTCGCCTGTTTCAGCGGCGGGTTCGACGGTGGGCTCCGGCCCGCTGCTTCCTCGGCGAGCTCGCCAAAGGTGAAAGTCCTCACTCCATTGATGACGAACCCATCGGCGGTGTCGCATTCGGACGGGTCGATATTCCAACGGTCCGCGGCCGCTCCAACCAGCATCGCTCGCGCCGTCGCAGCCGCCTCACGCAGCGGTTGCTCGAAGGCGCGTACGGACGTCGAATTGGCCGTGATCCGAATGCGCTTCGGCCATCCTTCTTCTTCGGCGAGCGAGTTCGCAAAGGCCTTGGAAAGCGGTGCCGGCTCGACACCGATCGTTTCCCACGCCGCGCCCAACTCGTCAGCGACAACCTGCGGCAGCGCGGTCCAGATACCCTGGCCGGTCTCCACCTGGGGCACCGCGACCGTAATCCGGCCATCGCGCGCGATCTTGATAAAGTTCCCGAACGTCTCCTCGCCCTTGGCCGCCACAAGCTCGCTTTTCCAGCGGCGGGGCCAGAGCGAGAAAGCGACGATCAGGCCGATGCCCGCGCCGCCGCCGATCAGCAGGGTGCGGCGGTCGATCCTCAATGGGCGTATTGCGCCTTCAGAGCCCGGCGATCGATCTTGCCGGTGCCGAGGCGCGGCAGCGGCTCGGGCGAGACGATGATCCGCTCGGGTATTTTGAACTTGGCGAGCTTGCCGTCGAGAAAGGCGCGCAGTTCCTCGCCGCTGATCGGCTCGCCGTCCTTCACGTAAATGATTGCAATGGGGACCTCGCCGAGGCGTTCGTCAGGCGCTCCGAACACCGCAGCCTCCGCGACGGCTGAGCAAGCGTAACACTCGGCCTCGACCTCCGCTGCGGAGATGTTCTCGCCGCCGCGAATGATGATCTCCTTCTTCCGGTCGACGATGAAGAGATAGCCGTCATCGTCGAGGTAGCCGACGTCGCCCGTGCGAATGGTCCCGTCGGGCGCCAGAGCCTCGGCGGTCGCGGCGTCGTTCTTCCAATAGCCCTTGATGTTGGCTGCAGTTCGGATGCCGACCTCGCCGATCTCGTTCGGCGGCAGCTTGCGATCGCCGGCTCCGAGGATCGAGACTTCGACCAGCGGCTTCTGCGCGCGCCCCGTCGAGGCGGGCTTCGCTGCGTAGCTGCTCCAGAAATTCGCGCAGCCGGTCGCGTTGCTTTCAGTGAGGCCGTAACCGAGCGCCGGCTGAGCGTTCGGAAATTCGTGCTTCAGCCGTTCGACATGGCTGACCGGTCGCGGCGCGCCGCCTGCGGTAATGTCGCTCAGCGAAGACAGGTCGTATTTGTCCTTGTCGGGGTGGTTCATGAGCTCCAAGCTCATCGTCGGAACACCGACGAAATAGGTGACCCGCTCCTTTTCAATCAGCCGAAGCGCCTCCGTCGCGTCCCATTTGGGCATGATCACCATGCACCGCCCGACCACGAAGCTGTTGAGCATCACTGGCACTTCGCCGGTAACGTGAAACAGCGGCACGCTGAGCAAGGTCCGTGGCGTCGGCGGCGGTTTACCGTCCTGCTCCAAAATCCCCTTCAGCACGATCAGGCCCGTCGCATAGGCGTAAACGCCGCTGGTGACCGCTCTGTGCGTTGACAACGCGCCTTTGGACTCGCCGGTCGAGCCGGAGGTGAAGAGGATCGTCGCGTCGTCCTCGGGCGACAGCTCCGGCAACGGAGCCGCGCCATCGGTGCCTTCGAGCAGCGGTGCGATCCCCTCCTCGACCGGCTTTTCGATCGGTAGGCAAATCGTCTCGAACATGACGCAGCGTTCGGAGATGCGCTTGCACCGCGGCCCATCGCCAATGATCAGCTTGGGCTCGGTGAGCTGGAGCGCATGCTCCATCTCGAACGGCTCCCACCACCCGTTGAGCAAGGTCGCGATGCCGCCGGCTTTCAGGATCGCCATGTAGCTGACGATCCAGGCGGGGCAGTTGCGCATGGCAATCGCGATGCGGTCTCCCTTTTGCACGCCGCGCGAGGCCAATGCGTGCGCCAGTCTGTCGGAGACGCGATCGAGGTCGGCGAAGGTCAGCCGTTCATCACCGGCTACGACCGCCTCGTTCGCGCCATTCAAGGAAGCGAAGGTCTTGAAGAAGGCGGGAAGCGTCCCGGGGAAATTGGTGACGATCGCGCGGTCCAGCTCGTCGCGGCCGATGACCAGCCGTCCGCCCGGCGCGATGACCTTCGCCAGTTCCTCGTCGAAGCGGCGGTCCAGCTCGTTCGGCATCGCTTCTTTCGCGCTCCTTTGCCTTTACCCGTGCCCGCCTTATGAGGCGCTGAACTTTGATGGGGAAGCCCTTGCAAGCCGTCGACAATAGCCACTTCGTTGCGTTTCCGGATCTCGGCTTGTCGCCGATCGCTCTCCACATCTGGCGCTTCGACCTTCGCTGGTACAGCCTCGCCTACCTCGCCGGCATTTTTATCGGCTATTGGTATGTCCTGAAATTGCTGAAGCAGCCCGGCGCACCGATGGCGCGCCGCCATGCCGACGACCTCGTCTTCTATGCCGCGCTCGGCATCATCCTCGGTGGCCGCCTGGGCTACGTGCTGTTCTACAATCTCGGCGAATATCTGCGGCATCCGATCGAAATCGTGAAATTGTGGGATGGCGGCATGTCGTTTCACGGCGGCGTCATCGGAACGTCCCTCGGCATTTTCTATTTCGCGTGGAAGCAGAAGCTGAACTGGCTCCGCATCCACGATTATGTCGCTTGTTGCGTCCCGTTCGGTCTGTTCTTCGGCAGGCTCGCCAACTTCATCAACCAGGAGCTTTGGGGCGCAGCGACGACCGTGCCGTGGGCCGTGCGTTTCGTCGAGCCGACACCGTTCGGCCCGATGCTCGGGCCGCCGCGTCACCCGAGCCAGCTTTATGAGGCCTTCCTCGAAGGCATCGTACTCTTCTGCGTCCTCGCGTGGATGTTCTGGAAGACGAAGGCTCGCTACGACCCCGGAAAGCTCGTTGGCACCTTCCTCTTCTTCTACGGCTGCTTCCGGTTCGGCGTGGAATTCATCCGTGAGCCCGACAGTCAGCTCCGCCAATTCGCCGCCGCGACGCACCTGCATATGGGTCAGTGGTTGTCGTTGCCGATGATCCTTGGCGGACTTTATCTGATCCTGACCTCGGCAAAGCGGCGGGTGCGCGTCGAGCCCATCGCAGGCGCCAAATCGGTAGCGTGACGCCGCTCGAACGCGCGCTTCGGCAGCGGATTGCCGCCGAAGGGCCGATCAGCGTCGAAACCTACATGGAAGCTTGCAACGCATATTATTATGCGACCCGCGATCCGCTGGGCGCGGAGGGCGATTTCACGACCGCGCCGGAGATTAGCCAGATGTTCGGCGAAATGATTGGCGCGGCGTTCGCCGATTGCTGGAAGCGCGCGGGCGCGCCCGCCGACGCAATCTATGCCGAGCTTGGTCCCGGTCGCGGAACTTTGGCTTGCGACGCGCTGCGGATGCTGCAAGCGGCTGGCTTCTCAGGCGGAGCCCATCTCGTCGAGACGAGCCCGGTGCTTCGTGAACTGCAGCAGCGAGCCATTCCGAACGGGCACTGGCACGAAAGCATTGACGATCTTCCGGCCGCGCCATTGCTGCTCATCGCCAACGAATTTCTCGACGCCCTGCCGGTACGCCAACATGTCGAGGGCATTGAACGCCGCGTTCTTGTCGCAGCTGGCGGCCTGGCGTTCGATCGCGACGGCGAAATCACCGAGGTCTCACCCGCGCGCGACGAGGCGGTCACGTCGATTGCCACCTGTCTCGCCGCCAAGGGCGGTGTCGCGCTCTTCATCGACTATGGCTACGAGCGCAGCGGTCCCGGCGACACGTTCCAGGCCATGCGCAGACATGGCTACGCACCGGTGCTTGCCGATCCGGGGGAGCAGGACCTGACTGCTCATGTCGATTTCGAAGCGCTGGCAGGCGCAGCCCGTGATGCGGGCGCGACTGCGACCTCGGTCGTAGGACAGGGCGAATGGCTGATCCGCCTGGGCATCGAGGCGCGGGCACAGTCGTTATCGCGCGCCAATCCCGACCGCGCTTCCGATATCCAGACGGCGGTCGACCGCCTAACGGCTCGCGATCAGATGGGAGAGCTGTTCAAGGTGATCGCCGTTCATTCGCCGGACTGGCCCGCGCCGGCGGGGTTCGCATGAACCTTCGTGACGCCACTGCGGCGGACCTGCCCGCGATCGATCGCGTCTTCCGTACCAGCTTCTGCGAGACCTTCGCGCACCTCTACAGCGCCGAAGACCTCGCCGCCTTCCTCGCGAAATTCACGCCCGAAGCCTGGGCGGAGGAATTTCACGATGATCGTTATCGCTTTCGCATCGCCGAGGCAGAAGGCGAAGCGGTCGGTTACGTGAAGCTCGGGCCGTCCGCGCTGCCGGTCGAAACCAACAAGCGCGCACTCGAGCTGCGGCAAATCTACGTTCTCAAGGATCATCATGGCAGCGGCATCGCTGCCGCGCTCACGAATTGGGCGATCCACGAAGCGATGCAGCGAGGCTTCGAGGAGCTCTACCTCACCGTCTACACCGATAACCATCGCGCGCGCCGCTTCTACGATCGCTATGGATTTGAGGCCGTAGGACGCTACGACTTCATGGTCGGCAACCAGGCGGACGAAGACATCATCATGCGGAAGGTTCTTTGAGCGACGTCGAAGTAATTCGAGCGGTCAGCCTGGGGCAGCTGCCGCATGGGTTCCTCGGCCGGCGCGGCGGCATCTCGGTCGGCGAATGCGCGGGCCTCAACGTTGGTTTCGGCAGCAATGACGATCCCGAGGCGATTGAAGGTAACCGCCGCCTGGCCATCGCCGCCCTTTATCCGGAGGCGCAGTTGGCCACGGTCCATCAAGTCCATTCGGCCGACGTCGTCGTCGCCACGCGTCCGTGGCCGCAGGGCGAACGGCCACGCGCCGATGCCATGGTCACCGATACGCCCAACCTCCTGCTCGGCATCCTGACTGCCGATTGCGCGCCGGTCCTGTTCTCCGACCATCACGGAGTGATTGTCGGCGCGGCCCATGCGGGCTGGCGTGGGGCGCTTGCAGGCGTGACCGATGCAACCGTCGAAGCGATGGAGAAGCTCGGCTCACGGCGTGACAACATCCACGCGGCCGTCGGTCCCTGCGTTGCGCAGCCCAACTACGAAGTCGACGAGGCGTTTCGCTCGCGCTTTCTCGAGCATGATCCTGGCAACGCCCGTTTCTTCGTCGAAGGACCTGCGGGCAAACCGCATTTCAATCTCGAAGACTATGTCGTTCACCGCTTGATCGCGGCCGGCATTGGCGAAGTCGAAGCCCTGAATCTCGACACCTATGGCGACTCCGACCGTTTCTTCAGTTTCCGCCGCGCGACCCACCGCGGCGAAGCCGATTATGGGCGGCAGCTGAGTGCCATCGCCATCCCGGGCTGATGACAAGCTGACCTTATCGGCGGAGCCGACGGTGTTGATTGGCGCTGCGCTCCCGTTGGCGCTAATGCCGGCGCCAAATCAGGAGACACGATTTGCCTACCGAGAATGAACTGAGCGGCGCTATCTCCCATAACCGCTCGCCGCGTCCGTCCCCAACCAAGATCGGCAACCGCAAGCTCAGTCCGCAAACGTTGATGCTGGGCTACGGATTCGATCCCGAGCTCAGCGAAGGGTCGCTGAAGCCGCCGATCTTCCTCACCTCGACGTTCGTATTCGAGAACGCCGCCGCCGGTAAGCGCTTTTTCGAGGGCGTAACCGGCAAGCGTCCAGGCGGGGCGGAAGGCCTCATCTACTCGCGCTTTAACGGACCAAACCAGGAGATCCTCGAGGACCGGCTCGCGGTTTGGGAAGACGCCGACGACGCGCTTGCTTTCTCGAGCGGCATGGCGGCGATCGCGACCCTGCTGATGACTTTCGTCCGGCCCGGTGATTGCGTCGTCCATTCCGGCCCGCTCTACGCAGCGACCGAGACCCTGATCGCCAAGATCCTCGGGCAATTCGGGGTTGGTTGGGTCGATTTCCCGTCCGGCGCGACGCGCGAGGAGATTGAGGCCGCCATCGCCAGGGGCAAGGAGAAAGGGCGCGTTAGCCTCATCTACCTCGAAAGCCCGGCGAACCCCACCAACCAGCTTGTGGATGTCGAGGCGGTCCGCGCCGCGGTCGATGGTGCCTTCCCGGCCGACCAGCGCCCGCCGATCGCAATCGACAATACGTTCCTCGGGCCGCTTTGGGCCAAGCCCCTCGCCCAGGGCGCAGATCTATCGGTCTACTCGCTCACCAAATATGTCGGCGGCCATAGCGATCTCGTTGCCGGCGCGCTGGTCGGTGAGAAGAACCTCATCAACCAGATTCGTAGCTTCCGGAACACGATCGGCACGATCTGCGATCCGAATACGGCGTGGATGCTTCTGCGGAGCCTCGAGACGCTCGAAATGCGGATGGACCGCGCTGGCGAGAATGCCGCAAAGGTCTGCGATTTCCTGAAGAGCCACCCGAAGGTCGAGAAAATCGGTTACCTCGGCTTTCTCGAGGAGGGTTCACGCCAGGCCGACATTTTCAAACGTCACTGCACCGGCGCCGGATCGACATTTTCGCTCTACCTCAAGGGTGGTGAGGAGGAGGCCTTCGCTTTCCTGGACGCGCTGAAGATCGCGAACCTTGCAGTGAGTCTTGGCGGCACGGAAACGCTCGCCAGCGCGCCCGCAGCAATGACGCATTTGTCGGTGCCGGATGAACGCAAGAAGCAACTCGACATCACGCCGAATCTCGTTCGGATTTCGATCGGCTGCGAAAATGCCGACGATTTGATCGCCGATTTCGCCAACGCGCTAAACGCGGTTTGACCGGAACTAAGTAGTCATTTTCCAGTTTTGGCGTTGGGGCGGCGCTGTCGCAAATGCGACACCGACGAGGCGGTGATCATGCTCCAGCTATTCCGCGATTTCAGAGAAATGTTGGTTCCGCTCCACGCGGACGCTGAGCCAGCCATTTGCGATTTTTGTGGGGCCGACGCCGCTCGCGGCGAGGTCTGCGGACCGGATTGCTACGGTGAGCTTTGGCAGCAGGCGATGGGAGCCTGCGATCATCACGAAGTGAAGCGGCATTAGCCCCAATCTTCGATTGCCCAACTGCGGTCTTTGGCCAGTCGCCTGAGCTTCGCGTGCGGGTTCACCGCGACCGGTTCGTCGGCCCATTCGAATGCCGGCCTGTCCGACACATGATCGCTGTAGAAACGCACATGTCCGTGCGCGCCCTTCAGTCCTGATGCCTCGATCCAATCGTCGATCATCCTGAGTTTGGCGGGGCCATAGCAATTCTCACCGGCGATTTTGGCGTGAACGCGCTCGTCCAACCCGATGATCGATCCCGTACCGATTACGTCGTCGAACCCGAGCCGTTCGGCGATCGCATCCGCGTAGAGCCGATACGAAGCCGTGGCGAGAACCAGGCGCCGCCCTTCGGCCTTGTCGCGAGCGATGGCCGATCGAGCACCCGGTCGGATGTTCGTCGCGAGCTGATTTTCGGCGAAGCTCTCGATCAGTGGCTTCAAGTCGCGCGGATGGATCGTCCGGCCGAGCAGCAGATGATGATTGATCTCTTTCAACTTCGCGCGGTCGATCAGGCGCATCACATAGGCAAGCATCGACAGGATCACGAAGGGCAGGAGCAACAGCCGCCACGGGGCGCGCCGCGTCGCGCAGTGGAGCAGGAAAGGAGTGTACGTCGCACGGCGTGTGACCGTCCGGTCCATGTCATAGATGGCAAGGTTGCTCATGCCTTGCCCGCCAGGATCGCCTCGACGAGCGTGTGATCAGCCGATTTGTCGACGTCGACCCCGGCGAGCGGGTTCGAGAGCTCCACCGCCTTCACCTTGAGGCCAAGCCTGCCACCGAGCTGGGCGAGCACTTCGCTCAGGCTGACCAGCCGCAGCCCGACCAGGATCAGCGTCACCGGTCCAAGCACGGACATCACCCGCCACGCCTGTTTGCGATCCTGCTCGACGGCGCGCCAAAGCTCGATCGCCGGCCGGACCGCAGGCGATCGGAGCGCGAACAGGTTAGCACCGGTATATGCGCCGCCGCGGAACTTGAGCCACGTCCGCTCGGCGCTTGGGAAGCGCTGCATCAGGACGTCGCGCTCGACGACGCCAACCGCGACGTCCGCTTCCCCTGCGTGACGCGCAAATTCATCGACTGTGGCTGCGTCCAGCAGCGCGTGATCCGCGGTCGTGACCAACAGCGGCCACGCGGTTTTTGGATCGTCGCACAACTCGAGCACTGTCTCGGCGATGGTCCCGCGCGACTCCCTGAAAGACACGCGGCGATCGCTGGAGACGACCGCCGAGATTCGCTCGGGCACTTGCGACACGATGACCACCTTCCCGACACTCGCGCTGGCAAGCAGCGCGCGCACCGGTCGCCGGACCATCGGCTCACCCGCGATGGCGATGAGCGCTTTCAGGTCGGTACCGAACTGCTCGGCAAAATGGTCGCGTCCGGGTCGCGAACCGGCGAGGACGACCGCGGTGAATTTCACGCTTCCAGCCAGGAGGCAATCTTCTGGCCGCGCGCCTCGGCTTCGCTCGCCTGGGCATAGCGCACCGCATGGAAGATCAGGCTGATGATCGTCCACCAGGCGACGAGCACCAGACCACTGTCCGGCCGTCCAACGAGCAATGCCGCGACGAGTATCACCATGTTCGGGTTGCGGCGGGCGGAACTGGCTATCGATCCTCTGCCAGACGTGGATGTGCATGCGATCGAAGCGGCGCATGAAGGCGCCTTCGATCATGCGCTGCAAGACGTAGCCGCCGATGATCGCCCACAGGACAATGGTCGCATAGAGCGGCGTGAGCGGCTTGCCGTAGGCGGCAAGTCCGTGAAGCCACGCCCACCACCAGAAGGGCGGATGGATTAGGTCGATCCCGTGGTCGAACACATTGCCCCATTTCGATGAGGCGCCGGTGCAACGGGCAAGCTTCCCGTCCACCGTATCCAGCACCATGAAGATGAAGCCTGACACGACGCCGAGCCAATATTCTCCTTGCCAGAACAGATAGAAAGCGAGCGCGCACAAGATCGCACCGATCAGGGTGATGAAATTGGGCGAAAGCCCCGCTCGTGCCGCCCAGCGAGTTAGATAGAAAGCCGGCTTGCGCCACAGATACAGGGTCAAAGCGTCGGTCACGCCCTTGTATGCGGCGTCGTATGCGGCACGCTCGACCGGCTCGGGATTGTTGTTATCGAGCGGCAGAACAAAGGGCCTCTCGCGTTTCCGCAACGCCTTGTTTTCGAGCACGGCAGTCTCGGCGGCGAGAGATTCGTATCCCACGACCCTTTTTCGTGTCGCAACCGCCGCAGCAACCACGCTCCCGTCCCCGTCCTCCGGCACATGCGCAATAACGGGTTTGCCGGCGAGGGTCAGCACAGTCTTTGGGCGGCTTCGCATCTCCCTGATCCAGGCCGGGTCCCAGCCATATTCCATGCTCGCCAGCAGCGCTGCGCGTCCTTCCCGCGGGGCATCTGCACATTCGAAACCCGCATTCGTCGCCAGCCGGCATGCTCGCTCGCGGGCTCCTATCCCAAACGGGCGAGCCGCATTATCGCCAACCGGCACAAACAGGAGTGGCGCATCGTCTGCCATCGGCTGTCGCATAAAGGCGTGCGACTCAGCAGGGAAGGGGGCCGCGGCGACCGCTTAATTTCCTCTTCACTTGCCCCTCGGAGCCATTTCGCGCACTACTCCGCCGCGCATGGCCGAGGTCACGGAGCAGGATACCGAACACGGCAGGGGCTCGATCTATCGGGTCGCGGGTACGCTCAACATCGCGAGGGCGGCAACCACGCAGCGTGAGATTGACGCGCTTTCGGATCCGCTGACGATCGACCTCAGCGACATCAATCGGATGGACACGGTCGGCGCGTGGATCGTGTACCGCACTATTCGGGACCGCGGCGCCAAGGTGATCGGGGCCAGTCGCGACGAGGTCAGCCTGCTTCAGCAGGTCGGGGAGTTCGACAAGCCGGCGCAGGTCGTTCCCGACGAGCCGCATAATTTCATGGCCGGCCTTCGCGAGCTCGGCGAGTGGGTCGCCGAGACGGGCGTGACGCTCGTTGGCCTGCTCGGTTTCTTCGGCGCGACCTTGATCGGCTTCGCTAATATCATCCGCCGGCCCAGGCGCTTCCGGCTCAACGCTGTGGTGCAGCGGTTCGATGTCGTCGGAGTCCGCGCGCTGGGAATCATCGCTTTGATGAGCTTCCTCATCGGAATCGTCATCGCCCAGCAGGGGTCGGTGCAGCTCGCCCAGTTCGGCGCCGAGGTTTACACGGTCAATCTGGTCGGTCGGATCACGGTACGCGAACTCGGGACTCTGATGACCGCGATCATGGTCGCCGGTCGCTCCGGTTCTGCATTCGCTGCCCAGCTCGGCACGATGAAGATCACCGAGGAGATCGATGCGATGCGGACTATCGGGGTCTCGCCGATCGAGGCCTTGGTCATCCCGCGCATGATTGCGGCGATCATCATGATGCCCCTGCTCGCATTCTGGTCGATGCTGATGTCGCTGCTTGGCGGCGGGATCTTCGTCTGGCTCTCACTTAGCATGCCGCCGCTGACGTACATCCAGCAACTGCACGACGTGATTCCGCTCACCGACATGTGGGTCGGGATCATCAAGGCGCCGGTATTTGGGTTCATCATCGCGCTCGCCGGCTGCTTCCAGGGCATGCTGGTCAAAGGCAATAGCGAGGAAGTCGGCACGCGCACTACCAATGCGGTCGTTCAGTCGATCTTCCTGGTGATCGTGCTTGACGCCGTCTTCGCCGTCTTCTTCAGCTCGATCGGGTGGGTATGATCCCGAAGAAGCTCGATCCGGCTGAGACTCCGGAAAATTGCCAGCCGATCATCACCGTCCGCAACCTCAAGAACGCGTTCGGCGACGAAGGGCAGCAGGTCATCCATGACGGACTCAACCTCACCGTTTGTCGGGGAGAGATCCTCGGCGTTGTGGGCGGCTCCGGCACCGGAAAGTCGGTACTGCTCCGATCGATCATTGGCCTGCAGACGCCCGAACATGGTGAAATCGAAGTGCTCGGCGAGAACATGGTCGGCCGCACGGAGGACGAGGCCAAGAACATCCGCCGCCGCTGGGGTATCCTGTTTCAGAACGGAGCGCTCTTCTCGACACTGACCGTCGCGGAAAATGTCGAGGTCCCGATCCGCGAATATTTTCCCTACATCCAGCCCGAGCTTCTCGACGAGATCGCCTCGTACAAGATCGCGATGGGCGGACTGCCGCCCGATGCCGGCCCCAAATATCCATCCGAGCTGTCGGGCGGCATGGTGAAGCGCGCCGGCTTGGCACGTGCACTCGCTCTCGATCCGGAGCTTTTGTTCCTCGACGAGCCGACCGCCGGTCTCGATCCGATCGCCGCCGCTGCATTCGACCAGCTCATCAAGGGGCTGCAAAAACGGCTCGATTTGACCGTCTTCCTGATCACCCATGACCTCGACACGCTGCACGCGATCTGCGACCGCGTCGCGGTGCTCGCCGACAAGAAGGTGATTGCGGTAGGAACGATTCCGGAACTATTGGCTTTGGACCATCCTTGGATCCAGGAATATTTCAACGGGCCGCGGGGGCGTACTGCGGCCCAAAGTTATGAAGAGGGGGTAACCGCTTAGTGGAGACCCGATCGAATTATGTGATGGTCGGCGCCGTGACGGTGGCGTTGCTCGCCGGCGTGCTCCTCTTCATCGTCTGGCTAGCCGGCCTCTCGAACAAGGCCACCAAATGCTACGACATCTATTTCGCGCAGGGCGTCGGCGGCCTCAATAAGGGCTCGAACGTCAGCTTCTCCGGCGTTCCCGTCGGGCAGGTCAGCAAGATTTCGCTTCTCCCGAACCGTCCCGAATTCGTCTGGGTTCGCATCGACGTCGATGAGCAGACTCCGGTGCTTCAGGGTACCAGCGCCCAAATCCATGGCGTCGGCTTTACGGGCGTTTCCGAAATTCAGCTCGCCGGCGCCGAGCGCGGCCGCCCGGCAATCGAGCAGCTGGGTCCACAGGGCTGCCCGGTCATTCCCGCTACGTCAGGCGGAATCAGCGCGCTGCTGAATAGTGCGCCGGAACTGATCGATCGCATCCAGCGCCTGACCGAACGCCTGACGGAGCTTCTCTCCGACAAGAACCAGAACTCGATTTCCGACATCCTCGAGAATATCGACGTCACCACACAGGAACTGCGCAAGCACGCTCCGGAGATGGGCGACACGATCGCCGAAATTAAGATCGCGTCGCACAATGCGGGGATCGCGGCGAACAATGTCGCGGCGCTGTCGAACAACGCGAACCGCCTCGTTACCGAGGATGGCAAACCGGCCATGGAAAATCTGAACAAGGCGCTGGCATCGGTCCAGCAGACCACGGACAATTTGAACAAGATGATCAGCGACGCACGGCCGGGCGTCCAGAATTTCAGCAAGTCCACGCTGCCGGAGGCCAACAAGCTGGTCCACGATCTGAGAGATCTGACGCAGTCGCTGCAGGCGGTGTCAAACCGCGTCAATCAACAGGGGATCGGCGGCGCGCTAGGCCCTGAAAAGCTGCCCGATTACAAGCCGGGGAAACGCAAATGACGTTGTTGCTTAGAATGAGCGCGATCGCCCTGATGTTGAGCCTCGGCGGATGCATGGGCGGGCTCCTCGGCGGTGGCAAGGCGCCGACGGCGTTGGTGACGCTGACGCCAGCGGCGGCGGACCCGGGCCAGATCGCCCGGACCGCGGGTGCTGGCCAGTCAGTCACGATTGCCACGCCGACCACGTCGCGCGAGCTCAGCACCGTTCGCGTTCCGGTTCAGCTGACACCCAGCGACGTCCAGTATGTCACCAACCTCCAGCTCGCCGACACGCCCGGCAAATTGTTCGCGAGCCTCCTCGCTGAGACGGTGCGCCGCACCACCAACCGGGTCGTGCTCGATTCGGGTCAAACCACGCTGGACCCCGGTCTCACGGTTAGCGGCGCGCTGCAGCGTTTCGGCTATGACGCATCGACCGGGCAAGTCATCGTGACTTATGACGGCGCGCTGTCGACAGTTGGTGGCAACCGTGTCGAAACCCGCCGCTTCACCGCGACCGCGCCGGCGGACGGTACCGGACCAAGTGTCGGGCCCGCCCTCAACCAGGCCGCGAACCAGGTCGCTCAGGATGTGGCCAAGTGGATTGGGAGCTCGGGCTCCTAGGCCAAGCTCTTCGACGCCTGCTCGTAGACGTCCTTCGACAGACCCGGCGTTCCGACGATCCGCTCCAATTGCTCGCGCATCATTTCGGCGCGCTTCGGCTCGAACCTCTTCCAGCGTCCGAACGCCGGCACTAGCCGCGCTGCCACCTGCGGATTGATCTTGTCCGCGGCGATGATCATGTCGCCGAGGAATTTGTAGCCGCGTCCGTCGGCGGAATGGAACGCCCAGTGGTTGCCGCCGAACATGCCGACGAGCGAGCGCAGGCGGTTGGGGTTGGTGACCACGAAATCGGGATGGCCCGACAGCTTCAGCACCTGGTCGACCGTATCCACCCGTTGCGCCGCGGCCTGGAGCGCGAACCACTTGTCCACCACCAGCGCGTCGTCCTTGAACCGGTCGTAGAAGGCATCGAGCGCCTGCTGCCGCTCGGGTGCATCCAATGAGACTAGGACGCCGAGTGCGCCCTGCCGGTCGGTCATATTGTTGGCGCCGTCGAATTGAATCTTCGCTAGCGCCGCCGCCTGCGCTTGGTCAGCCGCGGACAGCAGGGACAGCGCGACGGTCCGAAGACGTCGGACTCCCTTCGCCCGCGGCGACAGGTCATGGCCCTCGACGCCATCGCTGCGATGCGCCGCAAGAAGCTCGCCGGACAGCGCACTCGCAATCGCCTTGCGTAGGCTTTCGCGCGACGCGTGGATCGCGTCCGGATCGACCACATCCATCCGGTCGGCGATCAGGCTTTCGCTTGGAAGCAGGATCGCTTCGGCCTTGAACGCAGGGTCGAGAGCATTCGACTTCAACGTCGCGCCGATGGCGCGGATCACAGGCTCGGCGTCCACCGCCTCGCCGCGCGCGCCCGCGGTCAGCGCCGCCATCATCAGCTCCTGCATCGCCTCGTAGCGAGCGAAGGGATCGGTATCGGCCTGCGCCAGCCGCTCGAGTTCGTCGGAGCGGCGCTCCGCGGTCACGATGACCGGCGCGGAGAAGTTGCGATTGATCGACAGCAAAGGTGTCTCGGCGACATTCTCGAACGTGACGCTCTGCCTCGGCTGGTCGAGGACGATCAGCTGCTCCGGGCAAATCTCCGCGCCGCTTTCCTCGCCGAGGATTGCGGTCTTCAGTGGAATCGGCATCGGCTGCTTGACCGGCTGGCCCGGCGTCGGGTCCTCATGTTGCTCGAGGTGCAACGTCGCGCGCTTCGCATGCAAGTCATGCTCCAGTCGCGCGCGAACCTTTGGCGTTCCCGCCTGGCTGTACCAGATCTTGAACGGCGTCAGGTCGACCCCGCTGCCGTCTTCCAGCGCCTTCACGAAATCGTCGCAGGTCGCCGCTTCGCCGTCGTGCCGGTCGAAATAGAGGTCGGTGCCTTTGCGGAACTTCTCCGCGCCCAGCACCGTGTGGAACATGCGGATGACCTCGGCGCCCTTGTTATAGACGGTCGCCGTGTAGAAGTTCGAGATCTCGATGTAGCTGTCTGGCCGCACGGGATGGGCAAGCGGTCCCTGGTCCTCCGAAAATTGCGCCGCGCGGAGTACGCGCACGTCCTCGATCCGTTTCACCGGCGCGCTCCCGACATCGGCCGAAAAGCTTTGGTCGCGGAACACGGTGAAGCCTTCTTTCAGGCTCAGCTGGAACCAGTCGCGGCAGGTGACGCGATCGCCCGACCAGTTGTGGAAATATTCGTGCGCGACGACGCGGGCGATGTTGTCGAAATCGGCGTCGGTCGCGGTCTCCTGGTCGGCCAGCACATAGGCCGAGTTGAAGATGTTGAGCGACTTGTTCTCCATCGCCCCCATGTTGAAGTCGCTGACCGCGACGATGTTGAACAGGTCGAGATCGTACTCGCGGCCGTAGACCTTCTCGTCCCAGGCCATCGCCAGCTTCAGGCTCTCCATCGCGTGGCTGGTCTTGGGCAGGTCGGCCTCGCGCACCCAGATGAACAGATCGACCTTGCGCCCGCTCATAGTCGTGAAGCTGTCGCGGTTGGGTCTCAGGTCGCCAGCAACGAGCGCGAACAGGTAGCAGGGCTTGGGGAACGGGTCTTCCCACTCGGCCCAGTGACGCCCCTCGTTACCATCGCCATGCGCGACGCGGTTGCCGTTCGACAGCAGCACCGGGAACGCCTTGGCGTCACCTTCCATCCGCACGCGATATTTGGTCAGGACATCGGGCCGGTCGGGGAAGAAGGTGATGCGCCGGAAACCCTGCGCCTCGCACTGCGTGCACAACATGCCGTTGGAGGCATAAAGCCCCATCAGCTTGGTGTTGGCGGCAGGATTGATCTCGACCTCGGTTTCGACGGTGGCCCGGTCACCCTCGATCTCGACGACCAGCTGGTCGCCCTCCAGCCGCCATTTGCCGTCCGTGCCGTCGACCAGCACGGACAGCAGCTTCACCTCGTCGCCATCGAGCCTAAGCGGGCGGTCGTGTCCGCCGTTTCGCTCCACGCTCAGCGTCGCGCGGACGCGCGTTCGATCGATGCCCAGGTCGAAGTCGAGCTTCAGCTCGGGAATCAGCCAGTCGGGCGGGCGATAATCTTCGCGGCGGATCGCGACATGAGCCGGCGAGGGCGGCGCTTCAGCAATGTTCTGGGTTTCTGCGGTGGTGGTGCGGACGTCTGCCATGCGGGGGGCTTAGGCGGCGCCGATTAACGGAACAACCCATGCCGGAGCATCTGAGCCGAACGTGCGTTGAGCGGTGGAAACGGCAGAAGGAGACGGTCATGAGCGGCTTCGAAGACATTCGCGAGCATATGGAAGTGATTGGCGCTGACGGCGTCCACATCGGCACTGTCGACAAGGTCGAGGATAACCGCATCAAGCTGATCCGCGCCGACAGCGGCGTCGCTCATGAAGAGCACCACCATTTCATCCCGCGCGGCTTGGTGGCCGATGTCGAAGGCGACAAGGTGCGCCTGACCGCGCGCGGCGACGTCGTCGCCGACTTGTTCGAGCAGGAGGAATCGGGCGAGCCGATCGGCTGACGCTGTTTCCGCTTGATTGACGTCCCGCCCTTTGGTTCGATGCCGGACCGAAGGGGAGGGATCATGCGCAAACTCTTTCTGGTGGCTGGCATTGCGGCCTTTCTGGCTGGCTGCGGTCAGGGAGACACGTCTAAGCCGGTGGCGCCAGCCCCGCCCAAGAAGAAAGTCGGCTACTGCTTCTTCAAGGACCCGGAGACCAAGGGCTGGGCCGCCTCCCGCGGCAAGGACGGCAACATCGTCGTGAAGGGCAAGGCCTACCGCTCCGACGCCCGCTACAAGGCTGTCCTCAACCCCGCGACGCTCACCGGCGCCAGCGCCGAGATCACGCCAACCATCGTCCTGAACGATACGGGCTTCGCCGCTGACGGCAATTGGTGGGACGTCAAGGCGACTATTCCCAATAGCGCCGGGGTCGATACCGTGAAGGTCGTCTGCGGCGCCAGGACCTTTGCCGAGCTGAAGGTCGCGCCGAAGGGATAGCAGCCGCGGCCAAATGGCTGCCGCGGGTTATTGCAAAGCCCTTTTTCGAGGCTCACTTACATCGCGTGATCGACAAGGACGGCCTGGAGACCTCGACGCGGAGCTGGACCCGGCCAGACGCTTATATCGGTGCGTTGGCGCGTAAGCGCACCTTCCGCAAATCAAAGGGCGAGAAACGGCGCACCCAGCCCGAATCGCCGCGAATCCTCCTTTCCACTTTGCCCTTCCTCGCGCTGCTCGGGTTGCTCGGAATCCTTGCGGTGGCGATGATGGTCATCGCTTTCCCCGGAAACCAGCCGCAGCCGAAGCCACATGAGCTGGCGGCGAAGGAAAAAGGTAAGGCCGAGCGCGGCTGGTTCCAGGAAGCGCAGAAGCAATTTCACAAATAAGCGGCTAAGCCGCTCGGATGATCGAGCCGCTTGTCCCGCACTTTTCCGACGCGCTTATCGTGCTCGATTTCTTCGGGATCGCGGTGTTCGCCGTCTCAGGTGCGCTGCTCGCAGCCGAACGACGGCTCGACTTCGTAACCTTCGTATTCTTCGCTGCGGTGACTGGCGTGGGCGGCGGTACGCTGCGTGACCTGCTCATCGGTGCGCCGGTCTTCTGGGTGCGCACCAACGCGACCCTGCTGATCTGCATCGGTGCGGCCGTCGGCGTGTGGTTCGTGAAGCTGGGGACCATCACCAGCAAGGCGATTGACTGGTTCGACGCAGCCGGCCTTGCAGCTTACGCCACTTATGGTGCAGCGAAGGCGCTGGGGTTTGGCGTGGCACCGGTACCGGCGTTCGCGATGGGCGTGCTGACGGCCTGTTTCGGCGGCATCGTTCGCGACGTCCTTGCCGGCGAGCCGACAATCCTGATGCGCAAGGAGCTCTACGTCACGCCAGCCGCGCTCGCCGCAGGCCTGTTCGTGGGCCTGAACTTCATCGGCGCGCAGGTGTTTGTCGCCGCGGCCGTCGCCATCGCCTTGGGTTTCGCGCTTCGATCCGGGGCAATGATCTGGGGCTGGTCGCTCCCGGCTTACAGGGATTGATGCACCTCGGCATTGGCCGCGCGGCGTACAAAATGGTGGGCTAGAACCGAACCGACACGCCGGAATAGACTTCGACGTCGGGTGTCTGCCGGTTGAGCCCGAAATTGGCCCCGGCATCGATCTGCACGTTGTTGTTCACCAGATAGGCGAGAGAACCGTCCGCCGATGCCTGCTTCCCTGTGCCCGAAGGATCCCAGTCCCAGCGGGCCCAAATTTCGGTCGACAGCGTAACCTTGTCGCTCGCCGCCAGCCCCAGGTTGACGACCTGCTGCGTCGCGGCGTGATGCCCTGTGCCGTCGGCGTCGGCGACCCAGTCCAGTTCGGGGTCCAGCGACAGGGTCAGCCCGCTCTTGCCGAGCGCCGCGCTGGTCGCCACTACCACACCCGCCTCGACCTTGCGATTGCCCAGATTGTGGTTCGCCGTGGGCAGCTTCACAAATGGATCGATCGCCAAGAGCACTGGCGAATCCATGGACGTGACGCGGTATTTCGCGCGGATCATCGTGTCGCCGAAGCTTGAATGATTTTCGTCGATCCCGCCGCCGTGAACCTTCATCGTTTCCAGCGGCGTGATTCCGAGTTCGAGATCGGCGTTCTGGCTGATGCCATATTTCACAAGGGACGAGCCGTAGACCGCAAAATCTGTCTTCACGCCGTTGGATCGGTCGTGTGTCCAGTCGATTAATCCTGTTTCAACCTGCCAGCTGCCCGTCGGTACGGTGCATTCGCCCGTCGATTTGCTCGGCCGGTCCGTGCAGATCGGCTGCTGGTCGGCTGCTCTCGCCCCGCTTGCAGTCGCAATCGCGAGTGCAGCGATGATGAAATATCCGCGCATGACGGCTGTTTGCCTGCGACGACGCAATGCGTCGAGAGGACGAAGACGCCCTCTCGGAAGTCCACATCATTTCTTTATGGCTTTACGCGTGAGGCAGTCGTTCGACGAGGAGGTCGAGCACCGCAGGATGGATCGGGTTGAAGAACTCGACTCCGATTTCCCGGCCCTTGCTCCAGCAGATGCGTGATCCCAGCGGTTCAAGCTGTGCAAAGCGAGCAATGACCGTATCGCCGAGGGCGCTCTCTTCAAGCATCTCGACCCTGCAGCCGCCGCTGGAAATGTTGCTGAGCCCGACCTCGAAATTGAATCCGCCAATTCGCCTTACAGTGACTTGCGACGAGACAGTCAGACGGCTGGAATGCCGTCGATCATCCGCAGAAGGCGCAACCGCCGTTTCCATGATCCGACGCGGCTTCCCATCCAGATAGGCCTGGATGGCAGGTGACAAGGGCTGCTTGCTTGTCCTGCGGGCACGGCCGCAGATTTCTCTCAAGCGGTGCTTACTCAGGCGCATTGGCCGACTGCCTTCGCTTCGGGCCCGTCAGGCGCGGCCCCGCGCAACAAGATCTCGCGGTGCGTGGCCTTGTCCGCGATGGTGATCGAGTATCCGTCCCTCGCGGCGAGTCCGCCGCCGTGGTGCGCGAAGCATTCAGCGAAAGCGGCGGCCGACTTGACGGTCACGACCAGCAACGGCTCGTGCGGTTGTGCTGCTGGAGCCACCGAGATGGCACCCACGCTCAGCAGAGTAATGATTCCTACGCCCCTCATTTGCTGCCCCCATGACGCAGACAATTCCACGTACAGGCCGCTGAGACGCGCGGCGGATTTCCAGAAAATGCAACCTCGTCGAGGGAATGGATCAGCGCAATCGCGCCGCGGGGACTGCCCCAAAATGAGGCGGCCGTTTCCAGGTCATTGCCGGTAACCATTTTTGTGAGGCCAATGCTGTGGGATGAAAGGTGTGGACATCCCTCCGGGCATTGAAGCGGCAATTCGCCGCTCAAGAATGACTCGCGAGAAGCTGCGGGCAACGCGGCGTCGCAGGGCCGTGGCCGTCGCCGCTCTATGCCTTGCGACTGCTGCGCCTTTGTCCTTGTCTTTCGCCGATTTCCGAACCGGCGACGTGCTAGAGGCGGCTGTTTCCAAGGCGCAGAGCCTCGCCGACATGCTCGGCAAGCGCTCGCCCGGTGAACGGACCGCGGCCGAACTGACCAAGACCAAGCACGCGCGTGCGCTTGCGAAGGCTCGGATGGCGCCCAAGCCAGCGCGGCCCGAAACGGCGCTTGCCAAGATTCTTCTGGCTCCGCCGGAACCGCTTCCGGTCGAAGTTGCCGCAGCGGCGCCGTCGATCATCAAGGCGCCGCAGCCGCTCGTCTCGATGCTCGTTCCACCGGGCGGAGGCTCGGTCATCATTCCGCCGGGTGGGGGTGACGTGATCATTCCGCCGGGCGGTGGCCCCGGTGGCACACCGCCAGGCGATACGCCGCCTCCGGGAGGCACGCCGCCGACTGACCAGCCTCCGCCGCCGACGGACCAGCCGCCACCTCCAACGGATCAGCCGCCGCCGCCGACGGACCAGCCTCCGCCACCGACGGACTTGCCTCCGCCACCGACGGATCTCCCGCCGCCGCCCACGGATCTTCCGCCACCGCCGACGCCGCCGGTGCCGGAGCCTGCGACCTGGGCGATGATGCTGGTCGGATTCGGGCTGATCGGCTGGCGCATTCGCCAAGCACCGCAGGCAAGCGCGCCGCACGCCAAGCGCGCCGCGGGCTAGTTTCTCTTACATCTGTAGTTAGGACGCCGGCCTCAGCCGACGATCAGCACTTCGTCGCCGACGCGCGCTGCGCTGAACAGCTTTGCCGCGAAGGCTTCTGGAACGCCGATACAGCCGTGGGTCGCATAGCCCCAGCGGACGTTGCTGGCGTGGATCGACACCCCGTCGCCGGTCAGGCGCAGCGTGTAGGGCATCGGCGCGTCGTAGGTCGCCGAGCGATGATCCTTCAGCTTTGCGAGGATCGGGAATTTGCCGGTCGGCGTCGGCACGCTGTTCGCGCCGTAGAGGATCACGGCGGTGCCGATCTCGTTTCCGCCGCGGAATACCGACAGCATTTGCGACTTGAGGTCGACACGGACCCAGGTTGGTCCGGCCGGCACGCCCCGCTCGTCCCAGCGATAATCGCCATATTGCATGCGACCTGGGACATTAAGGATCGACTTCACCGGCCGGTCGATCGATCCCGCGGCATAAGCCTGGCGGAGCGCTTCATCCGACACTGGAATGCGGTTGATTGGCGCCGGCACCGTCTTCGGAGTGGCGGCTTTCGTTGGAGCGGGTTGCCGCGCGACCGACCAGGCCGCCGCGGTCGTCCCGCCAAGGAGGAAGAATGAGAGTGCGCAGGCCAGTCGAGCCCGGCGCACCCGCTGGTCGGCTCTACGCAACGCAGCCATCGGCCTTGCTGACGAAGCAGACGCCGGCGCGGCCGTCGGCCGACCAGCGAACTTCACCATTGATCGCGCCGCGCTTGATGATGCGCAGCTCGACGACTTCGCCCTTCTTGAACTTGTCTTCGGAACGGATCTTGCAGCCTTCGTAGGATAGGTCCGAAAGCTCGACGTCCGAATCGCGGCCCTTGCCCAGCGCGAATCCGCGCAGGCTGACCGCGTTCCGTTCGGGACGCATCACGAAGGTCTTCACTTTAGCAGTCGTCATTTCCCGTTCCCTTGCCCCAAGGATTGGTTGACGACTCGCTTACCATTGCCCGTCGGCGTCGGCTGCCCGACAGACTCGGATGTCCCAAAAGCGAACGGAGATGCTGGTCGAGCTAGAGCCGGATTCGGCCGTCGACGCGCTCGGCCTTGTTGACGTCGACCATTGCCAGCATCGCCAGCCAGCGGCGCGCGCGGCCCGGCTCAAAGCCAAGCTCCAAATTCCTGTCCGCCGGCTCCCCGTACGTCCCGAAGATGCGGTCCCACACCGGCATGTCGCCGAAGTTGCGCGCATGCACGTCGCGCTCGTGATGAAGCATGTGCGCTTCGGGTCGCTGGATTATCCATCCGGTCCAGGCCGGCGTCCTGACGTTCCAATGCTGGTAGAGAGCGACGCAGAAGCCCCAGAGACCAGCCCACGCTGCCGCATGTGCAGTCGAGTTGGTAAGGCCGGCGGCCAGCAACCCCGTCAGCACTCCCTGAACGATCGAATCGACCGGATGAAAGATCATCGCTGATGAGATGTCGACGCGTGCGACTCCATGATGGAGCTGGTGCCCCGCCCGCCACAGCACATCGAAATAGTGCATGATGCGGTGCGCCCAGTAACCGAAGAAGGTCGTCATCACCCACACGGGGATCGCAGCCCAGTTCCCCCACGAATTGAGGTCGACGATCGCCATCGGCGGAAGCAGCGGCACGATCAGCAGCGGAGCACCGACATAGACTACAAGCGTCCCGGCGAAACATGCCAAGCCAATCAGCCGCCAGCGACGGATCTCGGGCATTTGCCGGCCGGACGGGATCACCGCCTCGACTGTCAGGAAGATCAGGAAGCTCGCGGGCAGCGCGAGCAGCATTGCCGTATCAAAATCCATCGCCACCCCCCGTCGCGATCAGGCGCTCAGCTTAGCGCATTCACCCGGAGTCGGCTAACCCAACCGCTCGAATTTGACCTGCCGATTGGTGACGTCGATGCTGGCGACCTTGACCGCAATGTCATCGCCCGGCGTAAGGCCGGCGCCATCGACGCGCGCGATGACGGCGGGATCGCACAACTGGATTCGCGCGCCGCGCTCGTCGATGTCGGTGACGACCGCGTTGAACTGCGTTCCTTCGCGGCCCTCCAGCATCACTGCTTCGGCAAGGTCCAGCACTGCACGATCGATCTGCCCCGACTTGTCCTCGGCGCGCGCCATTACCGCCGGCAATCGCTGAAAGGCCTCGGCGAGCTCGGCGGGAACGTTCTGGCCGTTGGCGATCCTGACCGTTGCTTCGATTACGTACCGATCGGCGAGCCGCCTAAGCGGTGCCGTTGCATGGGCGTAGGTGGCTCCCATCGCGTCGTGCCACGGCACGACGCCCGGCTGATACGGCGCATAGGATGCCCGCGGCCCCGCGCGCCGGACGGCGGCCTGGAACGCCGCATGTTTCGCATTGGTCCGGTCGAGGCCGCGCGCGAACTGCTCGAGGGTCTCGTTCTTTGGCCAGACCAATCCCAGCGCCTTGGCCGAGTGCCGGAGCCGCCTGATGGAGCGCTCGTCAGGCTCCGGCATGACCCGGAACAGGCCGGTTTTGTGCGCCAGCAAGGCATCGGCAATCGCCAGGTTCGCGGCCAGGGACAAAGCTGCATTGTCCACCTCGGACTGCAGCTGCGGCCGGAAGGCGAGGGTGAAGCCCCCCCTCGGATCGATCGTCACCTCCTGCTCGGGAGCATCCACGCGGGCCGCGCCGCGCGCATCCTCCGCATGGCTGATCCGCCGCGAGAGTTCGTCGAAGCCGTCGGGCAAGTCGGCTGCCGTGACCGTCTCATAGGCCAGCTTGACGCGCGACCGGATCAACGCGCGCGTCGCTCCCTCGAGCACCGACTTGCCATCCGGATTGATCCGCACTGCGAACACCACCGCCGGGCGCTCGCCGTTCGGCAACAGGCTCGCCGCATCCTCGCATAGCCGCGTCGGGTAGAGGCTGGCCTTGCCGTCGGGGAGGTAGATGGTCTCGCCGCGCTGCCACGCTTCGACGTCGAGCGGGTCGTTCGCACCGACGAACCAGCCCACATCGGCAATCGCATAATAAAGCATCAGGTCCGCGCCGGCTCGCTCGATCGCGAACGCCTGGTCGAGGTCGGTCGACGGGGCGGGGTCCAGCGTCACGAACGGCCTGTCCGTCCAGTCCGCATGATCGGTGATCGGCTTGGCGGCAGCCTGCTCGGCGGCTGCCGTCACCGCGGCGGGAAAATCAGCCGGGACCTGGAACTGCGCGCGAATATCCGCGAGTCCCCGCGACAGCGCGCCTTGCCGGTCGATCAGGCTCTTCATTGGCCGATGCTGCCAATCGGCCGCCCCGTCCGCAATGGTCACCCCGAAAATGACGATAGACCGGCTGCGGCCGATTGACCGCTAGGGAGCGTTAAGGCTCATCGCGGGAGACAGGGACCAGCAAACGGCGAGAATGAACGAAATGAACGCAGCGGACACAACCAAACGCATACTCGCTCCAACACGACGCAGACTGAGCAATGACCACCGCTAAGGTGCCAACCTTAACGAAAGTACTATCCTGGCCGGGAAGATGTCACGCCCGTGAGCGTCGGCACACCCGCGCGGCTGTAGCGGTCTGAAGACAGCTATCAAGTTTCACGCTGAACGGGCGTCCGCAATGGGTGGAAAGCTAACCCTAACTGTGTTTATTTGCGGATAGAGCCCACTCGCGGTGCAGCGCGATGCCCCGGTTTGAAAGATGGTCCCGTTGTTCCTGTGCCCGGGTCGCGTATCATCCGCGAGCATGGGAACGGTAGATTTCCTAAATAGAGAACTCACGCGGCGACAGCACCGGAATCCCCGCTACTCGCTACGTGCGTTTGCCCGCGATCTCAACTGCGACCATGCAACGCTGTCGCAGTGGCTTCGCAACATTCGTCCCATCTCATTCGAAGCTGAGGAACACGTCTTCGATCGCTTGGATCTCAACTCAGCGGAGCGAACTCGGGCTCGCGATCTCGACGATGATGATCTCAAGCTGCTGAGCGCAATCCAGAGGACGGCCAGCACATTAACAAAGGACCTAGCCGCCGTTGCGGGCCTGTCCGTCGACCGGACGAACGTGGCGGTGACCACGCTGCTGCGACTTGGCATCGTTCGTCTGGAAAAATCCGGCTGGGTGATTCTGGAGGAGGTTCAATGACAAACGCCGTGATGCATTGGCAGATGCTGAGCGCAGATCCGGATAAGACTGCGTCCTTCTATAGCGACCTGTTCGGCTGGCAGGTCTCCGCCGCAAATCGGCTGGGATATCGTGAGGTGCTGACTGGCGGCGGAATCGACGGCGGCATTTGGCCCGCGCCCAATGGGACTGAAGCCGTGCAGATCTATGTGAAAGTTGCTGACATCGATGCAGCGCTTAGCCAAGCCGTCAGACTCGGCGGCTCCATAATTATCCCGAAGCAGGTGCTTCCGGACGGCGATGCAATGGCCGTTCTGCTCGATCCGCTCGGGCGGTCGTTCGGACTTATGGCGAAGCGAACAGCCACCGGGGAGGAGCGGTGATGGGGGAGATGAGCAGAATGCCGACGACGGTGCGAATGCTCGGCGAAGGTGACATCGGCACTTTGGAAAGGGTCGCGCCCGGAGTATTCGATTACCCGGTCAATCGAAGTTGCGCCGAGGCATTCCTCGCAGACCCTCATCTCCACATCGCGGTTGCGGTCGCGGATAACCAGGTTGTCGGGTTCGCCTCTGCCGTCGATTATATACATCCGGACAAGCCGCCAGAGATGTGGATCAACGAAGTCGGCGTGGCTCCCGATTGCCGAAATGCAGGTGTGGGCACTGATGTTCTGAAGGCAATGCTTGGCCAGGCGCAGGCTATTGGCTGCAATGAAGCGTGGGTTCTCACCGATTCTGAGAACGCCGCCGCTATCGCCTTGTATGAATCTGCGGGAGGCCAGGAAGAACGCTCCGGCCAACGCATGTTTGTTTTCGCGCTGCCCGGAGAGAAGCCAGCGGGGATTTAGCATGGGAAATGCATTCGAAGTCTCTGATGGCGACCGCTGCGAGGTTGTCGGGGGTACTCATGCTGGGAAGAAGGGTACCGTTGAGGATCAGAAGCTCAGCAAAAGCGGGCATCTCACGATCACCGTTCGCCAGGATAATGACGTGAGATTCAAGACGCTCGCTAGGAACGTCATTCGAGAGCGATAGGGTCGTCCATGTGCAGTGCTCGTGACAGCGAAGATCGAAAAGCCATCGAAGAGCTTCACATGCGAGATGAGCGCGCGGCGAAAGAGCAGAACTTCCAAGTGCTGCGCTCATTAATGCACGAGGATGCTGTGGTAATGGCACCTGGCAAATTGCCACTGCGTGGTTCTGCTGAACTCGATCAGAATTTCAAAGCCGGTTCGGATCGCGACCCCGAAGTTACGATCGAGGAGTATCGCTTCGAGTGGGAGGAAATCGAGATCATCGGCGAAAGAGCCATTGAGTGGGGTCGAATCTTAGGGCGTGTGCGCGATCTCAAGTCCGGACGGGTCCAGGATATGGCCTACAACGTCATGCGAATCCTCAAACGCGAATCTGATGTGTGGCGCATCTACCGGACGATCTGGAACGAATCCGAGGTCGCGAAGGCGCAGCAATTCGAGGATTGAAAGCCTTGTGCCGCTTAGGTCGATGGCGTCCGCAACGGGTCTAGTTAGGACCATCGCATCGAGTCAGCTTTGGGTCGAAAGCTGCCATTAGCCATTCCCACTGTTGCCGATCCGCAAATCCACAGGATTTTGTGTTGACGTTGCATTTACCTGCTTGCGCTCGATTCGGATTAAGGCACAATAGCTAGTAGCAATCGAGGGGGAACACTCAATTACTGGTGTTTCGGCGTTGGAATGCCTATATTCCAGCGACGGGATGACTCGTCCCCGCTTTCCACAGGATGCGGGGGTGAAAAAGCCCCGAAGAGCGCGAAAAAGGGCTAGGATGCCGGCATGGCTCCGAGTCGAACAAGTCAGGAACAAACGGTCCTCGAAAGGGCCGATGAAGGACGGGGTAGCGCGATGGATTTCTCGACCGGCTCAGAAGTATCGAGCGACGACGTAACGAGCACCGCAACCGGATCGAAGGCGGTCCATGCGCCGAAGTTCGACGTCAAGACCGACGCCAAGCGTGACGAGCTCCTGACCGAGTTCGGCAAGGACACGCTGAAGGATCGCTACCTGCTTCCTGGCGAAAATTACCAGGATCTGTTTGCGCGCGTCGCGGCGGCGTATTCCGACGATGCCGAGCACGCGCAGCGCGTCTACGATTACATCTCGAAGCTGTGGTTCATGCCGGCTACCCCGGTCCTGTCGAACGGCGGTACCGGCCGCGGCCTGCCGATCAGCTGCTACCTCAACAGCGTCGACGACAGCCTGCAGGCGATCACCGAAATCTGGAACGAGAACGTCTGGCTCGCGTCGAAGGGCGGCGGCATCGGCACTTACTGGGGCCGCGTGCGCGGCATTGGTGAGCCGGTCGGACTCAACGGCAAGACCAGCGGCATCATCCCCTTCGTCCGGGTGATGGACAGCCTGACGCTGGCGATCAGCCAGGGCTCGCTCCGGCGCGGCTCGGCCGCCTGCTACCTCGATATCTCCCACCCGGAGATCGAGGAGTTCCTCGAGATCCGCAAACCCAGCGGCGACTTCAACCGCAAGGCGCTGAACCTGCACCACGGCGTGCTGATCACCGATGAGTTCATGGAAGCGGTGCGCGAAGGCACCGAGTTCATCCTCCGCAGCCCGAAGGATGGTTCGGAACGCGGCAAGGTCGATGCGCGCAGCCTGTTCCAGAAGCTGGTCGAGACCCGCCTCGCGACCGGCGAGCCCTACATCATCTTCATCGACCAGGTGAACCGGTCGATGCCGAAGCATCACCGCGACCTGGGGCTCAAGGTTTCGACCTCCAATCTCTGCTCGGAAATCACGCTGCCGACCGGCCGCGACCACCTCGGCGCCGACCGCACCGCCGTTTGCTGCCTCTCCTCGCTCAACCTCGAGACCTGGGACGAGTGGAACAAGGACAAGCAGTTCATCGAGGACGTGATGCGCTTCCTCGACAACGTGCTCTCCGATTACATCGCCCGTGCTCCCGACGAGATGGCGCGCGCCAAGTACAGCGCCGAGCGCGAGCGCAGCGTCGGCCTCGGCGTCATGGGTTTCCACTCCTTCCTCCAGGCGCGCGGCCTGCCGTTCGAAGGGGCGATGGCGAAGAGCTGGAACCTCAAGATCTTCAAGCACATCCGCGCGCAGGTCGACCAGGCATCGATGATGCTGGCGAAGGAGCGGGGCCCGTGCCCCGACGCCGCCGACATGGGCGTGATGGAGCGCTTCAGCTGCAAGATGGCGATCGCGCCCACCGCGTCGATCTCGATCATCGCCGGCGGCACGTCCGCCTGCATCGAGCCGATCCCGGCCAACATCTACACCCACAAGACTTTGTCGGGCTCCTTCTCGATCAAGAACCCCTATCTCGAGAAGCTCCTCGCCGAGAAGCACAAGGACAGCGACAAGGTCTGGAACACGATCCTCGAGCAGGGCGGCTCGGTGCAGCACCTCGACTTCCTCAGCCAGGAGGAAAAGGACGTCTTCAAGACCAGCTTCGAGATCGACCAGCGCTGGCTGATCGAGCTCGCGGCCGACCGCACGCCGTTCATCGACCAGGCGCAGAGCCTCAACCTCTTCATCCCGGCCGACGTCGACAAGTGGGACCTGATGATGCTCCACTTCCGCGCGTGGGAGCTCGGCATCAAGTCGCTCTACTACCTCCGCTCGAAGTCGGTGCAGCGCGCCGGTTTCGCGGGCGGGGTCGAGGCCGACAACACGCCCGAGCTCAAGGAAATCCAGCTCGCGTCCTCGACCGATTATGACGAGTGCCTCGCATGTCAGTAGCGCGCGTCCGCATGAAGAGGTTCGCGAAGGGCGCCGGCCTCGTCGTCCTCGGCTTCGTCGCGCTCGACTTTCTCGCGACCGTCGCGACGCTCGCGATTGGCGCAAGGTTCCTCGGGAAATGAATTTGACTACCGGCCGCATCGTCGAGCTGGCCGCGGCCGTCGTGCTGCTCGGCGGCGCGATCTTCTTCTACCAGCGGCGCGACAAGTCCGACAGCTACGGCAGCCAGGGCGCGGTGATCATGCTCGTCGTCGCCGCGATCATGGGCGCGCACGCGCTCGGCCTGTTCAACTATCACCCGAGCAAGGCCGAGGCCGAGTACCTCAAGGATCACGCGCAGTGAGGCGGCTGCTCGCCCTTGCCTCCTTGCTCGCGCTCAGCGCCTGCGCCGCGACGCAGCAGGCGGACGCCGTCTCCAAGACCGCGCCCGGCTTCCTCCTAGGCCTGTGGCACGGCTTCATCTTCCCGGTCGCATGGATCGTCTCGCTCTTCACCGACCAGGTCGCGATCTACGCCGTCCCCAACAACGGCGGCTGGTACGACTTCGGCTATTTCCTCGGCATCGTCGTGTTCGGCGTCGGCGCCAAGCGCGGCCACAGCGTCACCCGCGACCGCGTCATCAACGTCAAGGCGCGGAGGGTCGAGTGAGTTATCGCGAGTCCAGCTACGATCCGAATTCCTACGAACGCCCCGGCCCGCCGCTGCGCCCCTACAACTGGGTGCAGTGGACGGGGTTCGCGCTCGGCCTGGTCGGCATGGCCATCGCCCTTGCCTATCTCGCCGGCCGCGCCGGCTGGATCCGCAATCCGATGGACAGCCCGACGCTCGCCTTTCCCTTCCTGATGTTCGGCAGTGTCCTCATCAACTCCCGCCGCCAGCCGGGATCGGGCGAAGTCCGCTCGACCTCCCGCCGGACCCTCATCGCGATCACCGTCGCGCTCGTCGCTTTCGCGGTCGCGCTCGCGGCCGTGCTGTATTTCCGGGGGGCGCAGTGATGAGCACCGGCCGAATTTTTCTCATCGTCATGACCTTTGTCGCCATCAGCGACGTGTTCATTGCGCTCCGCTTTCGTCGGCTCGCCGACCGCAAGGAAGCTGGTGATACTGACGCAAAAGATGTCGATCCGCAGGGCGTTCGCCGCGTTTCGACATTCATGCTGATCTTTTCGCCCATCCTGTTCATCGGAGCGGTGCTGATTTCGTTCGGGTACATCCCGGTCGACGGCATCGACCCCATCTCATTCGTGTCGGAGTAACTCGCATGCCCCTTCTGCAAGCGTCCAAGACCTACAAGCCCTTCGAATACCCCTGGGCGTTCGAGTACTGGAAGCGCCAGCAGCAGATCCACTGGATGCCGGAGGAAGTGCCGCTGGGCGAGGACTGCCGCGACTGGGCGCAGAAGCTCACCAATCATGAGCGCAACCTGCTCACCCAGATCTTCCGCTTCTTCACCCAGGCCGATGTCGAGGTGCAGGATTGCTACCACGACAAATACGGCCGCGTGTTCAAGCCGACCGAGATCAAGATGATGCTGACCGCGTTCAGCAACATGGAAACGGTCCACATCGCCGCTTACTCGCACCTCCTCGACACGATCGGCATGCCGGAGAGCGAGTACAGCGCCTTCCTCCAGTACAAGGAGATGAAGGACAAGCACGACTACCTCTCCACCTTCGGCGTCGACACCGACGAGGACATCGCCAAGACGCTCGCCATGTTCGGCGGCTTCACCGAGGGGCTGCAGCTGTTCGCCAGCTTCGCGATGTTGATGAACTTCCCGCGCTTCAACAAGATGAAGGGCATGGGCCAGATCGTCAGCTGGTCGGTGCGCGACGAAAGCCTTCACTGCGAAGGCATCATCAAGCTGTTCCACGCCTTCGTGAAGGAACGTGACTGCCTGACTCCGAGCGTCAAGGAAGCGATCATCGACACCTGCCAGAAGACGGTCCGGCTCGAGGATGCGTTCATCGACCTCGCGTTCGAAATGGGGCCGGTCAACGGCATGAGCCCCAAGGAGATCAAGAAGTACATCCGCTACATCGCCGACTGGCGGCTGGGGCAGCTCGGCTTCGCGCCCATCTACATGGTCGACGAGCACCCGCTTCCCTGGCTCGCGCCGCTCCTCAACGGGGTCGAGCACGCCAACTTCTTCGAGACCCGCGCGACCGAATATTCGAAGGCCGCGACCCGCGGCGACTGGAACACCGTCTGGGACAATTTCGACCGCCGCATGAAGGCCAAGGCGTCGGCGGCAGCCAACGACGGTAGCGGCTCGGCGGCCGAGGAGCCGAAGGACGACGGCGACATGTTCAGCGCTGCGGGAGTCGCGGCGGAGTGAACGCGCAGCGCGGACAGTCCGGGGGGACTGTTCGCGACCGTAACTCAGGACAGCCCAACTGCTGTTCCTTGACGTTTAATTGCAATTGAACAGGATGGGGATGCCGGATCTTCCCCTACCACTCCCGATGAGTGGTGATGGAGTGACGTATGCCAGCCAGTGTCAACGCCGAGTACAAGCAGAATTTCTTATTAAGCGACGAACACCTGGTGAAGATTGATGAGTTCATTCGAACGCGGACGGAAGGGATCAACGATTTCGAACTCGAGTATCAGGTTCATCGCCTCGACCATGCGTTGATCGTTTACAAATTCCCCTCTGAAGTCACGTCAGAGCAGAATAATCTTGCTGAAAGCATAGATGCAATCCGCATATTTGGTAATTCCGAAGAAGCTCAGGTCGATCTGCGATTCAATAAGAAAAAAGGCGTTACACTTTCTGTGTACTTTGACGAGAAAGATCGGGCATTACTGTTGGCTGGTGATTTAAAATCATACCTGAATTCAGAAGTATTGAAATCACAAGCTACTCGCATTTTGAAATTCATCGATTCTAGGGATTTTTTCTTAGTCACATTGAGCATCGGCTTGCCCCTGGCCATGCTGTATGTTTGGTGGTCGATACCACAGCAGCCAGCGATTATTAGTGATCAAGCCAGCGATACTGTTCGCTTGAAATACCTCGTAGACGTAACCAAGCAAAAATCTAATATTGACTTTGCGTTCCCTGCCATATTTCTCCCTTTTATGATACTATTCGGGAGTTTTTTGGTTGGGCCAATCGCAAAATTGATATTCATGCCAAGCACATTCTACTTCGGAAAGGAGATCAATCGCTACAACAGGCGAGCGGCCCTTCGGACCCAAGTGTTTTGGGTTGTGATAGTAGGTTTCTTGATCTCCATCGTCGCCAGCTTCGCCTTCGCGCGAATGGCACATCGATGACCCGAGGTCCCAACTGCCAACCCACGGGCGTCTGCGCCAGATCATAGCATTTACGGCGCTCGTTGTGATGGGAATTGAGGCGGGAGCGACTAGCCTCAAAGATTTTTGGTCAACACGCCCGCCCGATGATTCTCATTTTCAAAGCGCGAAGTCGAGCCTTGCGCTTGAAGAGTGCATCGCGCTCGGGGTCAGCGAAAGGTTGCTGTTCGGAACATCATTCATGGTGAGGGCGAGACAATAGTGACTGGCATGATCATTGGCATTTCGGAGCAACCTGTGGCCGGCGCTCGCATCGTCGATCATGGCACAACTAGAGAAGTCTTTGTCCGTGCTCTGCACGCAGGAGGTTACAGGGATAAGCTTAGTGCTCTCGTTCAGGGCTGTATCTGATCTCAGATCAACACCAAGGCCGTCGCCCACGCCCATATTCCCGCGCGACGCCGGCGGCGATCATCGCCTCGCCGACATCCTGGCCGTTGACGGCCACGTTCCGCAACATCCTCCCATAGACGTCGCGGTCGCGGTCGATGCTGGTCATCGTCACCGCGCCGCTGTTCAGCAGCGAATGCAGCATCTCGGTCGCCTGGTTGCCGAGCGCCAGCTCGGACCCGCAGCGGTAATCGTGCGTCTCCGGCGCATCGATCCCCGCGATCCGCACCTTGTCGCCGTTCAGATAGAAGGTGTCGCCGTCCACCACGCAATTCTTCCCGCCGCCCCATTTGCAATAACCGAAGCTGACGCGAACCCCTCCCGTTCGCCCTGAGCTTGTCGAAGGGCTGTTCTCCTCCTGACTCCTCTTCCGCCACTCCTCGTCCTCGGCGTCGGGCACCGGCTTCGGAACCGGCTGGACTTCGTTCCAATTGATCGTCGAGGGGGCGGCATGCTCGACAGGTCCACGCGACTGCGTGAGTCCGACTACACCGCCCAAGACCGCCGCGGCGACAAGCACGCCCACGACTGGACCATTCAGGCGACGTTTTCGTCGCTGACTCTTTCGCGTCAGCCACAGCTGCCGCTTCTCCGCCGGATTGAGGGCGTTGTATGCTTCGGGACTTAGCCAGCGCGTGCGCTGGGGACGCCAGTGCTTGCTCATGCCGGCCAACACCCACCCGGCTTCGCCCCGGTCGGCCAAGGCATGTTCCCATCCGTCCAGTGCAGCCGCCCCACAGTCTCAGCCTCGTCCATGTCGACCGACATCTGCAGCACCTGCGCTCCGCGCCGCGCCTGGACGATGCACCAGTGCAGCGGCCGCGGAGGGATCTCCGGATAGGTGGCGTCGAACCGCCCGGCCTGGACCGTCCAGCCCGCGTCGCGAAGCGCGGCCTCATATCGTTGCTCGGTCTCGCGCGGCGGGGCCTTCGCGTCGATCTCGCCATAGCCGATTGCGGGATGGCCGGGCGCCGGTTCGTATCCGGCGCGGACGGTCAGCTTCGCGCCCTCGGGCACCAGCGCCCATTTGGGCCACGGCGCCTTGGGGCCGAGCATCGCATATTGCGTGACCCCGTCATGATAGGTGTAGCCGACGCGCTCCGCGCTCCATTCCATCCGGACCAGGCTCCAGAAGAACGGGCTCACGAGCACCACCGGGAACGCCACCGCGAGGAAGATCAGGAAGCCTTTCATGCGCGCTGCCGCGAAGGGCTAGATCAGCGCCTCGGCGATCAGCATCACGCCCGTCGCGAAAATCGCGATCAGCGTGATCCCGGCGAGCCGCTGAAGGCCCTCCTTGGTCGTGATCAGGGCGAGATGCTCCTTCATCGCGTCTAATCTAACCCGGATGCCCTTACTTTGAGGTTAGCGGAGGCCTATGGCGCAGCCATCCAGACGAAGGAGGAGCTCATGGCCGCCGAACCCCTGCGCATGGACCTGTCGAAGATCGCGCCCGACGCTTACCGCCATTTCCTCCAGCTCGAGGGGCTGGTCAGCCAGCGGGTCGAACCCAAGCTGCTCCACCTCCTCAAGTTGCGCGCCTCGCAGGTCAACGGCTGCGCTTATTGCATCGCCATGCATACCGACGAGGCGCTGCGCGACGGCGAGCCACCTGAGCGCCTGACCATGCTCGACGCATGGGAGGAAGCGACCCTCTATTCGGAGAAGGAGCGGGCGGCGCTCGCCTGGGTCGAGGAGGTGACGTTGATCGCGGACAGCGGCGCGTCGAACGAGAGCTTCGAGGCGCTGAAGGCCCATTTCAGCGAGGAAGAGATTGGCTGGCTGACCCTCGCCGCGACGATGATCAACGCCTGGAACCGGATGGCCATCTCCAGCCGCGCGCAATTCAACCGCGCGTCGTTCGCCCATGCGGCTCCCGCCAAGGTGACCGAGCCGGCATAGGCGATGAGCGACGACATCCGGATCTTCGGGAAGGCCAGCGCCCGCGCGCATTATGTCCCCGCGCTCGGCCATGCGGGGCTCGTCTTCACCTCGGGCCAGCTGCCGTTCCTTGCCGACGGCAGCCATGGCTACGATCGCTCCTTCGACGATCAGGCGCGCCAGGTGCTCGACAATCTCGACCGCGTGCTGGGGACGGCCGGCACCAGCCGCGACCGCGTCCTCCACGTCACCGCCTTCCTCGTCGGCATCCACCACTGGGACGCCTTCAACCGGATCTACGCGGACTTCTTCGGCGACTGGCGTCCGACCCGGACTGTCGTGCCCGTTCCCAACCTCCACTTCGATTACCTGCTGGAGGTAGAGGCGATCGCGGCCGCGGGCCCCGGCGCTTAGCGTCCGTTCGCCACCCGTGCTAAGCGTTGCGCCTCATCGCAGGGGGCCGCCATGAAATACAAGACCCGCACGTTGATCGCGATTGTCCTGGTCGAGCTGCTGCTCGCCGGCGTCTGGTTCTACCTCGCCAACCTTGGCGCCTCGAATCCCAACCGCGTCGCGCCCGAATTCCAGCAGACCGTCGGCTCGACCATGGGCACCGCCATGGGTGCCTTCCTCGGCCTCGGCTTCATCCTCTATCTGATGGCCGCCAAGCGCGACCGCGGCCAGCAATAGGGCTTTCCTACACGCACCTATCTGGTTCATGATCAGCCGTTTGTTCATGGCTGATGCGGTTCACTCACGAAGCGACGGGACGATGCCTGCCGAACGCACTTAAGTTCGCAATTTTTGCGCCTGACCACGTGACATTAGTGGCTTTAAGGCGCCTTACGAAGCGGAACACCAGCCTCGATTGCTGCCGTCATCGGGCCGCGCGAGGCCCAGGTTGATCATGCTTTGCCCGACGTCGGCGCCGTTGACCTGCACGGCCTGGGCAACGCGGCCGCTATAGTCGCGGGCGGGCGGGCTGACGGTGACCTGGCCCCGGTTGAGCAGGGAGGCGAGCCCCATCGCCGCCTCTATGCCCTTGTCGCGCTCGGCGTCGCAGCGGGCGCCCTGGATCGCGGGGGCGACGATGCCGGCGATCTCGACCCGCTGGCCGCCGACGGTGATCGTGTCGCCGTCCTGGACGCAGTCGGACCCGTTGGCGTTGTAGCACTGGGCGAAGCGCGGCCCCTGCGCCGCGGCGGGATCGCTCCGGGTGAAGGTGAAGATCGCCGCGGCGATTGTCAGCACGACGATCGCGGCCGCAAAGATGAGCACGCCAGTGACGCCGAGCCACATCTGCTCGCGGTCCGACAGGCGGACGGGCTTGCGGGTCGCGGCGGCGGGCGCGTCGGGGACCAGCCGCACCGGCTGGCGCCGGATGCGCGACGGCTTCAGCGGCGCCTTCCGCGCAGGAGGGGCAAAATGCTTGCTCACGCGCGCTATCCTACGCGCGAGGGCGTTACCGCGGAGTTATCGAGCGGCGCTTCGCGTATCGCGTCAGCCACCAGCCCGCCGCTGCGATGATGGCCACGTTCACGAAGCCGGGCAGCGGGGCGATGCGGAACGGCTGGCTGCTCTCGGGCATCAGCATCGCGAACTCGGGGTCGTTGGTGAGGATGAAGAACATCAGGACTAGCAGGCCGCCGACGATCGCCGCCGCGATCAGCGTCACGCCTAGCTCCGCAGGTCGATTGCCGGGACTGGCCCACAGGCCGAGCAGCAGGACGACGGCTGCGACTGCCAGCATGATGCCGATCATGGCCAACGCGATCGCCGGGGTCTGGCCGACGTCTGCCGACGCCATCATCATCTCGGCCGCCAGCACCCATGCGCCAAGGACGTACAGGACGATGCTGGCGACGCGGCGGATCACGAATCCTCGCGCTTCAGGGCGAAGCCGCGCGCCGAGAACCACTCGTTGGCGCTGTTGGTGAACAGGAAGGCGGAGATGATGACGAAGAAGACGATGCTGATGAGGGTCAGCGACTGCATCGGCGAGGTGTAGAAGCTGACGAGAATGCCGACGACGCTCCAGACGACGTATAACACCCGTCCCCAGGGCAGGCCCTTCCAGATCGCGTAGGCGCAGGCCAGTGTGATGGCGATCCCGATGCTCGACCAGATCTGCAGGAATTGCAGCGACACCGGCATCTTTTCGAGCATCTTCGCCATCAGCGGGTTCGAGCCCATCGTCGCGACGCTGTAGATGCTGATCAGCGCGGTGATCCCCAGGAACCAGGCGATGATCGCAATCGAAATCGGCCGTTTTTGCATTACTGTCTCTCCCCTTCGAGCGGCGCCAAGCTACCGCCCCGGTCCGGGATGACAAGCTAGGTTTGAGGTGGCCTCGATCAGGCCCGCTTGCGCTTCTTTGCGAAGAGCTCAGCCTCGTTCTTGCGGCGAATCCGTTCGGTCACCTCGCCAGTATGGTCGACCCCGCTTGCATTGCAGCGGAGGTGGGTCAGCCGAAGATTCGATACGTCGGGCTCGCTCCCCGCGGCCAATGGCGCGATCGCCTCGACGCGAGCGCCCTGGTCGTGGCCGTGGGGCAAGTCGAACCGCATCGGACGGCGGCAGCGGGCGCAATTTTCGCCGTCGCGGAGCTTCAGCTTGCGGACCTGCTCGGCCTCGCGCTGCAGGCGCTTGTACTTCCACGGGGTTACGTATCGGGAGAGGTCAACGCGGCTCATCAGCCTTCATTCTCCAATTCACTATGGTTCGATCTAGCTTCAGCGTGGTTCTCGGCGGCGTCCAGCGCAGTGGCCCGCTCCTCCCACTCATTGTCCTCGGCATCCGGGGTGCGCGTCGGAACGGCGGCAACTGTGTTCCATTCGATCTTCTGTTCCGGCTTACCGTCGCTCGATCCCGGGCTGCGGCTCAGCCAGAAGCCGGTGCCCACGCCGACGGCAAGCGCAGCCATGACCACGCTGAGCATCGTGCGGTTGGCTTTGAGCCCGTTGAGGAAATTGCCGTTCACGCATGCTCTATTAGCCAACTTCACTTACCACCCGGTTAGCGTCTTGCGTCGCCGAGTTGGAACGATAGGGTCCCGGCCATGGCTGACCTGACCCCCGTGATCGAAACGATGGAGCACCGCTGGATGCGGGCCTGGGTCAATCGCGAGATCAAGGCTCTGAAGAGCCTGACGACGAGTGACTTCATTCTGCTCACTGCCTCGAAGCCGCCGATGATCCTGGACCGGCCTAGCTGGCTCGAAGCAGCTGCCAAACGCTGGGACTGCACCTCTTACCGGTTCGGCGACATTTACGTCCGAAGCGTCGGCGGCGTGGCGATGTTCGCGGCATCGTTGGAGTTGAAAGCGACGCTCGACGGACGTGACCTCTCAGGGACCGTCTTCGTCACCGATCTCTGGCGAAAGGGGAAGGTCCGGCGCGGATGGAAGCTCTCGCAACGGGTCGTATCCCGAATCGACGAGGAGCGCGAGCTGCCAAAGGCGATCAAATCGCTGCAGCTGTGGAAGTGAATTAGTCCGAGGGTTCTTCGAAGACGTCGCGGGGTCCGGCGACCTGGTACAGCACTACCGCCAGGCCGATGCAGGCCGCTGCAACTAGAGCGAGGCCCACGGTCGCGCCTTCGGGCCATCTCTTCTTGGCCCTGTCGTCGACCGGCAAGGTCCGGACGGCGTCGCCGTCGGGTTTCCAGTGCTTGCTCACGGGACCGGCCGTCTACGCGAGTAGTGTTACCGGCTGGTTGATGTGCTGGCGGCTGCCTGAGCTTCGGCCGCCGCTTTGACCTTGGCCGCGGCGGCTTCGGCCTCCTTCTCCTCGCGCTTGCGCTTGGCCTCGCGATAGTAGGCATATTCGCCGGAGGCTGGCGTGGTCTCAAAGATGCTGCCGATCTCCTGGCCTTTGGCGAGGCGCTCGGAAATCTCGGCTGCGACCGCTGCCATCGCAATGAAATTGACTGCCGGGACCCCAGTGCAACCCATTGGGCCCACGGCGCAATTGTTCTCGGCAAAGCGTTCGCGCTGATTCTTCGGCCTTACGGAATCGCCCTGCTTCTTCATCCGACGCGCTTCGAGCACGTCAGGTGGAAGACGATATCCCTGCGGCTTCGGTGCGCAGATCACGATCTGCTGCGCGTTGGGATCCTTATTTTGCTCGACGCAGTCGCGCGCATTGCCTGCAGCGGGTGTCGCGGTGGCCTGGGTCGGCGTCGCCGGGGGCGTCGGGCCATAACTGGTCTGCGCCAATAGCAGGAACGCGACGGGAAGGCCGGCAGGCATGGTCCAATTGTCCGAGCAGACGGCTTTCGCGTCAATGAACGTGGTTGGTCGTGGGTAAACTTACCGGAGCCACATCGGCACCAGACAGGCGTATAGGCCTCCGCCGTCCGCTTAGATTGAAAGGAGCAGCCCCATGAGAGGTGTGTTGCTTGGTCTTGCACTGACGGCGTCGATCGCCGCCCCAGCTTACGCAGGAGGCTTTTCTGCCTCCGGGTTTAACAGCTCTTCCGGTTCTCATTACGCCGTGCCCGGCCTGTCCGGTCGGCCGGCGAGCAGCCATAGTCGCCACATCCATGTTGGGGACGGTTCCGGCTTCGGCGGTTGGGCCTATTACGACGGCGACTATGACGCCAATCGTAGCTTTGATCCCGACAAGTGGAACGATTGGTGGCACGACCGCCCGGACCGGGCCTATCCGGCGTGGATGCGCCGCAACCAGGATTGCTCCCGAGTCTGGTATAGCGGCAGCGAGCTCGCCTGCTGAGCTAATGCGGTAGAAGTCCGTACGTACGCCGGAAGGCGTGGACTTCGGCAGCGGTGTAGGCGCTCCCGGGGGCCTTTGGTGCAGGGTCGGCTACGCCCGTAACGAAATAAGCGATCCCGCGTCCCCGGGCCCGATCGATCCAAAGGCCGCTTTTCATGCCGTAGGCGTCGCCGGCGTGGCCGACGAGTGTAGCACCATTTGTTCCTTTCCAGCACATTGGGATCCTAAGCTTAGAATTCCACGTGGACAAGTTGTCGC